>ENA-OUQW01000134-OUQW01000134.1-human-gut-metagenome-genome-assembly--contig:-NODE-134-length-87355-cov-5.872027_pt1 | contig 87355 bp, 79 predicted proteins | sample MGYA00248464_ERZ548849 | MGnify/ENA primary metagenome ERZ548849 (study PRJEB26491, sample SAMN04978193) | human gut metagenome | host: Homo sapiens | study: EMG produced TPA metagenomics assembly of... | reverse complement strand
CATTGAACCGCCCGCCGTAATCTTATTTAATATTATTCTTACTCAAACTTGCTTTCAGTCCTCTTGCCAAATCGTGGCGTCCGCTCTTTTCATATATAGCAGTCATTGATTCCAAAAACTTCAAGTTATCAATATTAGGATTGCTCTGGTTTACCGGTGCTGTATTAACAGGAGTTGTATTTTTTCTTACAGCCGGCTTTACTGCTGTCTGTGCTGCTGCAGGTCTTTGCGGCTGACTCATTGTTTGTACATTGTTGACGGAAGCAGGATTTACATAGCTTCTCAATCTCTCGTTATGAATAGGTGCTTCCTGTTCATATGGATTTCTGTTTTCTCTCTGGTAAGCGTTAATACCGTAGTTTACAGTAGTGAAAGGTTTTTCTACATTTACATAAGAGCTTCCAATTGGCTGTGCTCCTTTGTACATTTCAATTTCTCTGTCATTAAGACTCTGGCTTAGCCCGATTTTCATTTCCGGTTCTTTACGTTTGAACAATCTTATAACGGCAAATGCTAATAATCCAACCAGACCGAATGAGAATACTTTGTTTGCTGTATCAGATACTGCATCCTGATCTACAGAATCTTTTATACCTTCTACTGCCGAAGAATTTTTAAGCCTGTTGAAAAGTGTTGAAGTTTTTTCTGCTGACATATCTTCTTTGTAGATAGGTGCGTAGCTTTCAACAGGGTTGCTAAGTTTAAGATTTTGAGTTTTAGCAGGTATAACCGGTGCTAGAGAATCAAATGAAACCGATGCAGAGGCTGCATTTTCTGCCTGAAAGAAAATACTGATACCGTTGCCTTGAGGTTCAACCATTACAGTATCTACATTTGAAACGTTGTTATAAACTGTATTAAGAGTTTTTGATGCTCTAATGTCTTTCATATTCAATGTAATCTGATTTGGTGCTTTTACTGTTTTTTTAACATCTACTGCTTTATCTGATACAAGCACAATATTATATGTATCCTTTACAGGAACAATTTCAATAGACTGTAGTACGTTATCTTCTGCACATACAGATAACATAGATAAAAACATTCCTAAAAATAACAACGTTCTCTTCATAATTAATATACTCTCTCTCCCTTGATAACAGTGTACAAGATTGGCATGCCCATGCCATCAATCAAGAGGTTAAATTTGAGGAGATAATAAATAGACCATATGGTCTAGATTAATTCTAAAGTGTAAAATCAAACAACTCTTTAATTTCAATATCCAGAGCATCTGCGATTTTTATAACAGTATTAATTGTGACATTAGCCTGTCCTCGTTCTATTTGTCCAATATAGTTAAAATTCATATCTGTCATTTCTGCAAGTCTGATTTGTGAAATTTTTTTTGATTTTCTTATATATGCTAGTTTTGCTCCGATACGTTTAACAGCATTCAAATTTTTATTTGACATAATAATCCTATTATATGCGTCAATTTGAGGATTATCTAATAGCCATTAGCATAGAAATAATGGCTGACAACTATTAAAATTTGTAAATATTTAGAATATATCTATTGCATACAAAAGTATAAAATGATACTATTTCCATGTAAATTAAGTCATTACAATCAATAACAAATCCTGCAGCAAGTTGTTATAGTGCTGCTACGGAGAGTAGTACTTTTAGGCAACAGTGCAGATTTATCCGGCTATATGGATGTAGCCGGTTTTATTTTGTGCTGGCAGCAATGAAATCTGTAAAATCAAAAACCCTGTATTTGCCTGCTGAGAACAGATTTAAGGCTATTTCACATCCGATGCAGGATGTCAAAACGGTTTTTGTGCCGGTTTTGACAATATTATTATGTTTATTTTTGAAGATTTTGTACATTATTCCATATTCATTAAGTTTGGATATTCCATTAAGCCCGCAGCAGCTGTCAAAGTTTTCCATTTCAACGTATTCAAGGTTGTTAGTATTATTTAAAATCCATTTGATATCTTGAAAATTATCAATGTTGCAAGGCTTGTGAAAAGTCACTTTGACAGGCTTTTTTAAAGAAATCTTGAGTTCGTTTTCTTTAATATATTCAAATATGTTTTTTACATTTAAGCCTTCAATATTGTAACCTTTAATAGTTTTTTCGCAGCTTGCACAGGTTGTTACAATATCTTTAATATCATATTTTTCGATAATTTTGATAAAGCTTTCTTTATAACTTAGATATGAGTCGATATCTCCGCGGACATAAAGCGGAATACCGCAGCATTTAAAGTGAGGCGTAATTACTTCTATACCGCAGGCATTAAGCAGTGTAACCACGGATTTATTACCTTTAACCTCTCCGCCGCAGCCGCCAAAATATATTACTTTTTTATCAAAAGTTTTACCCTTTATATTTTTAGTAAACATACCCATAAGATTAACTCCTAATCCGAAGATTAATCTTTTTTGTACAAAAGATATAACTTTTTCAAACGGGTGCTTTTTAAAATACTCTGCTTTTGCAGCCGTTATAATTTCCACAGCGTCAATTCCGCTCGGGCAGAATTTTGTGCACGCACCGCATTTCAAGCATAAATCAAGGTATCGGTTCAATTTTTTTGACATTTTAAGCTCGCCTTTGATAAGCCCTTTGAGCATAATAAAAAGACCGCGTGATACAGTGCAGTCATTTCCTGTAATTTTATAAATCGGACAAACTGATTGGCAGAGTCCGCATTTGGAACAGGAGTGAATTTCTTCTTTATATCCGGCCAGCTTTTTCATAATAATTATTTTAAGTCAAAAATTTTTTGTAGTAAAATATGGTTAAAGTGTAGAAATATAGGAGTATGAAAGATGCCGGCAGCTATTCAACAATCACAAATGGAATCAGACAGGCTTTCTGCAATTAAGACAATAGACTCTGAAATTAGAGCAATTGAAGAACTGAAAAAATCTCTTGATGCAGAAAGTCTTACAAAGGCTCTTGATTTTATGCAGAATTCAACCGGCAGAATTATTATTACCGGTATGGGCAAGTCCGGCCACATCGGTAAAAAAATAGCTGCATCACTTGCATCAACCGGTACACCTTCATTTTTTGTCCATCCTGCGGAAGCAAGCCACGGTGATTTGGGTATGATTACCGATGACGATGTAGTTATTGCGATTTCCAATAGCGGCGAGTCAAGAGAACTGATTGATATTTTGAACTATTGCAAGCGTTTCGGGATAAAACTAATTGCGATTACTAAAAATCAGGATAGTTCACTAGGAAAAGCCGGTGATGTGGTTCTATTACTTCCTAATAACGGAGAAGCCTGCCCGCTGGGACTTGCACCTACAAGCTCAACCACTGCAACTCTTGTATTGGGAGATATTCTTACAATTAGAATGATTGAGAGAAAAGGGTTCTCAAAAGAAGACTTTAATGACAGACATCCGGGAGGAAAGCTGGGTTCTATTCTTAAGCGGGTTTCTGACTTAATGCACACAGGTCAGGATATGCCTTTATTAGATGAAAATGCTAATATGCAGGCTGTTCTGCTGGAAATGACTTCTAAACGTCTAGGCTGTGTTGGTTTTGTTAACAGTGCAGGAATTCTAACAGGAATTCTTACGGATGGTGATTTAAGAAGATGCCTGTCCGCACAGATACTTTCTGAAAAAGCTGCTGACTTGATGACAAGAAATCCAAAAACAATTGCTCCGGAAGCAATGACAGCCGAAGCATTGAAAATTATGCATGATAAAAAGATAACAAATCTGTTTGTTGTTGATAATCTCAAGCCTGTAGGTGTTATCCATATTCACGATTTGTTAAATAACGGAGTTGCTTAAGCTATGAATATTGATGCTGAAAAGAAATTTGCAGCAGGAATTTCAATTACATCAAATGCAGTTATAATATTTACTAAGCTTATCGCTGGTGTAATGTCTGGCAGTATAAGTATAATATCAGAAGCTATACATTCACTTTCTGACTTTCTTGCATCTGTATTAACATTTTTTGCTGTAACGCGCTCAGCAGAACCGGCTGATAAAGAGCATCCTTTCGGGCATGGAAAATATGAGGATATGTCCGGCTTTATTGAAGGCGGGCTTATTATATTTGCGGGATTATATATTATTTATGAAGCAGTTTCAAAACTTATTTTCGGATATCATGTAAAGGCAGAACCTACAATCGGGATTTATGTTATGGGTTTTGCAGTAGCGGCAAACTTTTTTGTAAGCAGATATCTTTTTATGGTTGCAAGAAAGGCTGACTCTGTTTCGCTTTATGCTGATGCAAAACATTTGAGTACAGATATTTTTTCTTCTCTCGGAGTTCTTGTAGGTCTTCTGTTAATTAAATTTACCGGATTGACAATATTAGACCCGATAATTGCACTCTTTGTCGCAATTATAATACTCAAGGCCGGATTTTCAATCTCTAAAGATACATTGAATAATCTTCTGGACGGCTCTATTCCTCATGAAGATATTGAGAAAATTGAAGAGATTATTAAAAAAAATAAAGTTATTAAAGGGTATAAAGACATAAAAGGCCGGAAGTCGGGACAATACAAAGATATAGAGCTGACACTCCTGTTTAATCCTGATATGAAACTCTGCTGCTGCCATAATATTTGTGATCAGATAGAAAATGAAATTAAAGCTTCGCTGGGTAATGTTACAATTGTAACGCATGCAGAGCCCGAAGTACTTGTATAATTCAAAAAATGCGTTAAACTTATAATAGAGGTTCGTTTATGAGTTCAATATCTTCTATAGATACATCCATTTATTCCGGCATAATAGAGGATCTTTCCTCCTATACCCCGTCAAGGACTGCTCTGGACAGCAAAACTCCTGCTGTAACGCGCGAAGATAGCTCTACTGTTGATTTAAGTAACTATTATTCAAATATACGCCCTGAGGATTTGCTGGCTAACGCCGGTGAAAATGTTGCAAAATCTGCAGAAGATTTGGATAATGCTATGGTTTCAGCTATTGAAAACGGATATTCGGTAAATGATGCAGTGAATATCAAACTGGCTCAGCATGCATATGCTGCCAATTGTAAAGTTTTTAATATGATTGCTGATATGCAGACATCGACATTTGAACTAACTGTTTAGTGTATTAAGAAAAACATTTCATTATAGAAGCGGAGTATGCATACAATTATTATAAGCAGTATGAGTAAAAATATTGCCTGCGGTGATTTCCAATCAAAATATTCATGCGTATGATAAACTCTGTTCTGGTATGTTTCAATAAAATGTACCAGATAAAGTACATTGAAGATGACCATATAATATGGGTTATAGTCTATGTCAGAATTATACATTTTAGAAGTATATTTTTGTATTATTCTGAGCACTCTATATGAAAGTGCAATGTATATCAAGCACTGTAACACTGATAAAAGCATTAAATATGCTGCATGTTTATAAAAGAAAAATAAATAAAAACCGCCGTTGATAGCAAGCAAAAGAACAAGCCAGTTAAGCTTTATTCCATCTTTTTTCCCTTCGGTAAGGTGGTTTATGGCATTCCCATTTATGAAAAACCATATTGTAGAAAAAAATCCAAAAGTTAAGAGGTCAATTGCTATAAAAGGGCCAAGTTCTTTAAATTTAATATTAGGAAGTTCAGGCTCTTTGAATAATGCATTGCAGTTTGGACATTTTATCGCATTTACTTCAATTAAATTTCCGCAAAACGGACAATTAATTTCTTCACTCATTACAACTCACTCTCTGTTCTTCCCTCCCTCTCCTTGGGGAGAGGGTTGGGGTGAGGGGGCATCCCGCTCAGCTTAATTATACCACGTTAAATATTTTTTGCACAGTGCCCGGCTATAGGACAAACTGAACAATTTGGTTTTATTGGCTTACAAACATTCTGTCCGTGTGTTACCATAAGAGTATTAATATCAATCCAATACTTAACAGGAAGTTTTTTTCTTAAGGCAAACTCTGTTTCTTCAGGAGTTTTCGTATTAACATATCCAAGGCGGTTAAAAATCCTGTGAACATGAACATCAACGCAAATTGCAGGTTTATTGAAACCTCTTGATAAAACAAGATTTGCAGTCTTTCTGCCCACACCTTTGAATTTGATTAAATCTTCAATTTCATCCGGAACTACGCCGCCTAATTCTTCATCAATCTGGCGCGAAAGCTCAATAATTTGTTTTGCCTTGTTTTCATAGAAACCAACGGGGTAAATCGCTTCCGCAAGTTCTTTTACCCCTATCCCCTTCATCTCACGGGGAGTTTTTGCAAGTTCAAGCATTCTTAATGTTGCAGGATATGTTGTCCTGTCATTTGTCCTGAGGCTTAGAATGCAGGAAATCAATACCAGATATGGATCATTGAAGGTATCCATAAGGTCTACAAATTCGCTTCGTGTTTGTTTTGCGTCTTTTAAAATTTGTACTACTTTATCTATATTCATACTTTTAACTTACTGCCATTAATAATTCTCTAATTACTTTTGTTGCAACTGCTGTAGAAGCTCCGCTGGCATCATAATCCGGTGCAAGTTCAACAACATCAGCACCAATAATATTAAACTGTGATAAATATTTGAACCATCCTACCAGCTGATTGAAATCAAGCCCGCCGACTTCCGGAGTTCCCGTACCAGGCATGATTGAAGTATCTAATACATCTAAGTCTACTGTAACAAATATATTTTTATCTTTAAATACATCCAGTTCTTTGTGTTCGTGAATTAACGTATTGTATTTTTTCATTAGTTCAAATTCTTCTTTCATACCGGAACGTATTCCGATTTGTTTAAGATTTTCAAATCCGATGATTTCAGCAGAATGTCTGATAACAGCGGAATGTGAGAGCGGCTCTCCTAAGTATTCTTCACGCAAATCAGTATGTGCATCAAAGTGAACAATGGCAAGGTTGTCAACGTATTTAGAAATTGCTTGAATTTCCGGCAGTGTAACAAGATGTTCGCCTCCTATGCCGAAAACCCGTTTGCCGTCTTTATAAATTTCTTCAACATTTTGACGTATAACATCAAGAGATTTTTTGGTATTACCCAGCGGGAATTCTAAATCACCGGCATCATGGAAATTACAGTCCTCAAGGTGTTTATCAAAGTAAGGAGAATATTCTTCCAACCCCCAGCTTGCAAGCCTGATTTGCTCGGGAGCAAATCTTGAACCGGGACGGTATGAAACAGTTCCGTCAAACGGCAAGCCGAGCATTATAATATCAGATGAAGCATAGTCCGGATTCTGCCCCATCCAGTTTCTATCCAAAAATGGTCCTGTTAACATCTTTTTCTCCTTTTTTGTTTTATTATAGCAAAAAATATTTTTACAAGTTTTCAAAAAAATATGAACATTTTACCATTAAATACATATAAATACCAAACTCCGGTATTTGGTGCAAAAAAATCTAAAAAGGAAGAAATCGGCCCGAAAAAACTTAACTTTACGCAGTCAGAAGAAGAATTTAATGAATTCTTAGTTAAGCTTCGCCGGCTAGAAAGTGATATAAGAGTTCAAAAACAAAATCTGAAACTTTTTTATTCAGCGCAAGATAGTTATGACTATCATGAGTTATTGAAACAAAGGCAGCTGGTTCTCGCTAAATTAAAACGTATTGCAAAAAAATATGACACAGATTATCTGGATTTACAGCGTAATGTGCTGGTGAAAAAAGAATATAATAGATTTGCTCCAAAAATTATAAGAGCAGGCTCTGTAAAAGAATTGGCAGAACTAAAGGAGTTGATTTCTACTTCTTTTCTCTATAAAGCTGCTGAAAACTTATTGATGAATCTGATAGATAAAAAGAAATTTTAATATAAAAAACAGGATGTGTTAAGCACATCCTGTTTGATTTTGAATTTATGAAATGCCTATACTCTAGCGAGTTTAGCTTCACTTTCAAGCTGCAATGTTACTGTTGTAATATCACATACAGATGAAGGACCGAAGTATTGGATTGCACCAGGGAATAGGTATCTGTCATTCATAGCCCAGTCTTCTCTGTTTTCTTCCAATTTTTTGAAAACAGGCCCGTCAAGTTCAACTAATGCTTTTTTGATAACAGGTTTCATTTCACCGTGCCGTCTTTCCATGTTCATCATCATTGTAAGAGGAACACCGCCTGCAATCCAATCATTAGCAGGTTCTGTAAGGTTTCTTACTGAAGACAAATACCCTGTTAAGCCGAAGTTAATCAAAGCAAATGCATTGAAACCAAGTGAATAGCAATAGTCAGCATCAAAGTTAGAAGGGAATGCACATCTGCCTTCATAACCGAAGAAGTGTGATTGTGTTGAGAATTTACCAGAATACTTTCCTTCTTTCTTTAAGCCTGCTAATTTTTCTTCAATCATAGAAATTAAGAGTTTTTCAGTTTCAATTTTTGATACCTGAACGTTACCGTGAGGATCTCTATCCATTAATAATTGTGATTTAATAAGTGAAGGTAAAGATTTGAATACACTTGAATTTTCGCTTGATAGAGAATTTTCAATTATTGAAATCTTTTCAGCATCTGTACCATTTGAATATTTAGAATCCTTTTCAAGTGACGGCATAATATCATTTAAGTTTGCAATCATTGTTTTTAATTCTGGTACAAATTCAATTAAACCTTCAGGAATAACAGCAATACCAAAGTTTTTGCCGTTTTCAGAACGTCTTACGATAATATCTGTCATGTAATTGATGATAGAAGAAAGTGACATTTTCTTCTGTTCAACTTCTTCAGAAATCAAAGTAATGTTCGGCTGAGTTTGAAGAGCTGCTTCTAATGCAACGTGAGAAGCACTTCTGCCCATAATTTTAACGAAGTGCCAGTATTTTTTTGCAGAGTTTGCATCTCTTTCGATGTTTCCGATTAATTCCCCGTAAGTTTTAGTAGCTGTATCAAACCCGAAAGAGATTTCGATTTGTTCGTTCTTCAAGTCGCCGTCAATAGTTTTAGGGCATCCGATAACCTGAATGCCGGCATTATGTGCAACAAACCATTCAGCAAGAAGTGCAGCATTTGTGTTAGAATCATCGCCGCCGATAATTACTACAGCAGAAATGTTAAGTTTTTTGCAAACTTCCCAGGCTGCTTGGAACTGTTCTTCTGTTTCCAATTTAGTTCTGCCGGAACCGATGATATCAAAGCCGCCGGTGTTTCTATAATCGTTAATAAACTCATCATTGAATTCAACGTACTTGCCTTCAATAATACCGCTAGGCCCGCCTAAGAAGCCGTAAAGATTATTTTTAGAGTTAGCTTGTTTTAAAGCATCATATAAACCGGCAATAACGTTATGTCCGCCAGGAGCTTGGCCCCCTGAAAGGATAACACCAACATTTCTAACTTCACTGGCTACAGATTCTGTAGAAGTTTGGAATGTTACGGTTGGTTTGCCGTAAGTGTTCTTGAATAAAGCTTTAATTTCTTCTTGATTTGCAACTGACTGAGTTGCAGAGCCTTCTTGAGAAATAAGATGATTAATACCATTTGCCAGTGAAGCAGGAAGCTTTGGCTGGTATTTTAATCTTTCGATTTGTAATGGTGATAAATTTGTCATAAAAAGTTTCCTTTCTTCTTTGATAAAATTATACATTAAAAACTAGTATCCGTTAAGTAGCAGCAAACTTGCCCAAATAACAATTACCCCGGACATTATACCTGTAATAGCGTAATGCCAGTCACCGTATTCGTGTGATAGTGGAAGAAGGGTATCAAAAGATATATAAATCATGATTCCGACAACTGCAGCCATGAAGAAGCCGACAAATACTTGCGGCAGAAACCAGTGCAGCAGTGCAAGTCCAATGAGAGCTCCAATAGGTTCTGTCATTCCGGTCCAGAAAGAGTACCATATAGCCATGCGTTTTTTGCCTGTTGCGTGATAAATAGGCAAAGCTACAGCAATACCTTCCGGAATATTATGCAGTGCAATAGCAAGCGCTACAGAAATTCCAATTGTAATATCCTGAGAAGAAACCAGAAATGTACCTAAACCTTCCGGAAAATTGTGTACAGCAATGGCGATTGCAGTGAGTAAACCAGCTCTTTTTATTCTATGTGTTTTTTGGCAGTTTTCGGATTTTTCATTCAATAAATCTTCTTCTACGTGATCAGGTATAAAAGTGTCGATAAGTTTTGATATTATGACTCCTGCAATAAATCCCCAGAACATAATCCAGTGATAACTTACGGGATAGTATGTTTTTAAAAGCCCTTCTGCAGTTGATAGTATTTCAGTAAACGACACAAAAATCATAACTCCAGCTGAAAAACCAAGTCCTAGCGAAAGGATTTTTAAATTATTTTTATTAACAAGAAAAGTTATAAACCCGCCAATTACAGTTGCAAATCCGGCAAGTACAGTCATTAAAAGAGGTAATTTCCAATTTTCAAGCATATTATGCTCCTTATTTAAATCAATTTTAGCATAAAAAAAAGAAAAAGCCTCAAAAGAGGCTTGGAATTAAGAATAGCTGGAAGTATGAAAAAGATTTAATGATTATATTAAACCAAATTGACAATATAATAACTATTACCTGTGTGTTTATAATCGATATTCTCCACCGGGGTAAATTTTTTGAAAAATATGCTTGCAATTTTTTTTTTAGCAGGTTATATTATAAACACAGCTTGATACGGGAGCGTAGCTCAGTCTGGTTAGAGCGCATGCCTGTCACGCATGAGGTCGCGAGTTCGAGCCTCGTCGTTCCCGCCATTTTAAGAGGGTTTTAGAACCCTCTTTTTTAATACTTATTTTTTGTCAGCATAGTTACAACTTATCAGGACATTTGGGACGATTGATTTTAGGCAGAAGTGCCGAGTTGTTGGGAGTTTTAGGCTAATTTAGAGGGTTGAGATTGGACGGTCAAAAATTGCACTTTTGTCCTTAAATTTGCACTAAATTGCACCGATATTCTGTCATATGAAATTTATTTCGGCATCTATTCTGCTTGGTGTTTGAGTTTTAACCTTGATACTTTTAGTGCAAAAAATGTCCGTTTTGATTTATCTTTTAGTTTGATATGTGTCGAAATATCTCTGAGATTGAGATTTAAGACTTGATTTATTCCGAAAGGTGAGCGATGAATGTTTATGCAAAGGAAATACGCATGGCAGAATTCACACCAGAAAGATCAAAACAAATCGCACTCGCAAGATTAGATTTAGTCCACAAATGGATTGAATTTAGAAAGAAATCAACAAATAAACTCCAAGCAGATTATGATTTTGTTAAATTGCACAACACTTCAAATTCTCATCTATTTAAGATTCTAGGTAAAATATCTCGCGGCAGTTTGCACCGTTGGTATGCAATGTTGGATGGGACAGAAGATTACACCAAGCTCTTACCTCAGTACAAATATTCTAAAATAGATGAATATAGGACAGTTTTAACTGACAAAGAAATTAGAATTTTTATGAGCTTGCTTTTGCACCCTAACCGAATTTCAATAGGCAAGGCAACTGCTTTAACCAAATATAAGTTAAAAGAGCAAGGACAAAGTTTTATTCCGGCAGATATTACATTTAGAAGATATGCAAAATGGTTTAAGGATAATAATTATGATAAATGGATTTTAGCACGTGATGGTGAAAAAGCCTTGTCTGATAACGTTGAACCGTATATAAAACGTGATGCTTCGCTTTTGGAAGTTGGAGATATTTTAGTCGCTGATGGTCATAAACTTGCTTTTCAGGTAATAAACCCATTTACAGGTAAACCAAGTCGAGCGACTTTAGTCGGATTTTTGGATTGGAAATCAACAGCACTTGTCGGCTATGAAATCATGCTTGAAGAAAATACTCAATGTATAGCTTCTGCTCTAAGAAACGCTATACTCAACCTTGATATGATTCCCAAAGTTGTGTATCAAGATAATGGTAGAGCATTCAGAGCAAAGTATTTTACTGACGACAAAGGTTTTACCGAACTTGGTTTTCAAGGATTATACTCAAAACTTGGAATAGAAACAGTTTTTGCACGACCTTATAATGCCAGAGCAAAAGTTATTGAAAGATTCTTTAAAGAATTTCAGGAGGGTTTTGAAAAACTTTTACCGAGTTATATTGGTTCATCAATAATTAACAAGCCGGCATATATGATGCGAAATGAAAAACTACACAAGAGCTTGCACAATGAATATATTCCAACAATAGAAGAAACAATAAAAATGATTGATATGTGGTTGAATTTTAAAAATTCACAGCCTTGTCCTAATGCATCAAACAAAACTATTGCCGAAGTTCTAGCAGAACGCAAGACTCAAAATATTGATATAAATACTCTTGACGATTTGATGCTTGCAACCGAGATTAAAACAATTCAGCGAAACGGTATCAGGTTTTTAAACTGTGACTATTTTGATGAAAGACTTTACGGTTTTAAAAGCAAAGTTTTAATTAAATACAACCTTTTTGATCTAACAAGTATAAAAGTTTTTACAACCAAAGGTGAATATTTATGTACAGCAGAAAGAGTAACCGAAACTCATCCAATGGCAAAACTTTTAGGCGATGTGAAAGATTTTGAAGACTATAAGCAAAAAATTGTCAAACAACGACAACTGAGAAAGAAAACTATTAACTCTGTAAAACAATATTTAAGTAATGAAGAAGTTAAATTTATCGAGCAGAGAATGGACGAGCCTCAAAAAGTTGAATTCAAACCTCGTTCAAATACCCTTCAAACCCTATTCAAAAATAATTCAGAAAAATATGAATACCTCATAAAAAATAATCCGCAAGATGAATGGATAGAAAGATTTAAGCAAACAAAGGAGTACAGACTTTTATATGAATAGCGGCTTGCGAGCAGAGGGCTGAAGCGTGAGCGTGCCCGTTTAGCGCGAGCAAGCCAAGAAAGGATAACACATGAACAGAACCTTTATAAAAACACAGAATGTTAAAAACTTTATAGGTTTAGTTGAAAATTTACAAAATAAACCGAAAAATATTCCAAAAATGGGATTAGTTTATGGAGAGCCGGGACTTGGTAAATCACAAACGGCTTTGTGGCTTGCTTGCAAATATAATGCGATATATTTAAGAGCAACAAACTTAATGACAGGTCGGTGGTTTTTGGAAGAATTAGTTAAAGAATTAGACGAAATTCCAAGATTTTTGACTTCTGATAACTTCAATTTAGTTGTAAAAAAGTTAAAACAAGAGCCCAAAATGATTTTCATTGATGAGATTGATTATTTGATGAATAACTATAAAACTATTGAAACGTTACGAGATATTCACGACGAAACCGACTGTCCGATAATATTTGTTGGTATGGGTTTGGCACATAGAAAACTCGAAAGATACAAGCATCTATACGATAGATTTTCAGAAATTTTAAAATTTGAAGCTTTTGGAATAAATGATTTATTTCAGATGGTAAATCATTTATCTGAAGTTCCATTTGCTCCCGATTCTATTGAATATATCCACACAAAATATAACCGTTTCAGACAAATTGTACAACTGATAAATCAGATAGAAAATTTTGCAAAAGATAATAATTTAACAGAAATTACAAAAGAAATAACGGAGCAGATTATATGAATATTGAAAAACTCGCAAAGCACGTACAGGAATTTACATTAGATGAAATCGAGATGATTGCTGAGTGCGATTGTAAAACAGAACTTGAACACCTCTTGAACGAGGGTAAAATGGTCTTTGAACAAGGTTTGTATAAATATGTAGAAATATCGATGAAGATTGATTTTGGAATATTCTTAGCAACAGATAATAAACAAGAACTAAATTTTGAACAAGCAGTTAATATTTTTATTGAAAACTATGCAAAGAAACATTGTAAAAAACGAACTTACGAAACTTATGAATCGATATTTAGAGTAAATATTACTCCATTTTTTAGAAAATATTGTTTGAATAATATTAATCAAGAGCTTGTAATAGACTTTTATAAAAAATGCAAATCTAGGCAATTAGGAACAAGAAGATTAAAAAATACAATGACACTTTTAAATCAATTGATAAAATATTTCCAAAATTTAGGTGTTATTGATAAAAGTTGCAATTTCCAAGTCCGCCGATTAACAGATAAAAATAAATTTAGTATTAACAGAATAATTTTTGAGGAATAACTATGACTAAAATGAAATATTATAAACAGACTGAAAAGATGTATATTTATGACAAAATACCGCTTGAAGAAATCGGGATCAGATTAAATATATCACGCAGAACTTTATTTTATTGGAAAAAGAAATATGAATGGGATAGGAAAAGATTTGAGGTAGAACAAAATCAAGAAAATTTTGACAAAGAACTTTTAGATTTTGCAAGAAAATCGATGCAAAAAATTTCTTCTGACATTGATAATAAGCGGCAAACCCCGCAATCTGAAATTTATTCGTTGATGAAGATTTTGAAAAATATTCCACAGGTAAAACAATATGAAACCTCTAATCAAAAATTCAAACAATCAAAACCAACAGGACAATTAACTCCTGAGGTTATTGAACAGATTCAACAAAAACTTTTAAATTGGAATGGGATTGCATAAGAAAAATTGTTGTTTATTTTTATGATATTCTTTATAAGAAAGGGTGTTTTATGAAAATTGAGATAGGTGAATCGTTAATACTTTCATGGCTAAAACATGCAAAAGAGTGTAAAATAGTACAACTTAACTGGAAACCATCAGATAGTTGGAGTTTATACAATGAACAGGAAGCAACTAGGCTATTGACCATTATTGAACAGCATTTTCCCGTTTTTAAAAATTCAAAACCTGAACAATTAATCAAACAAGCAGAAATTGATGTTTTAGGATTAAATATTGATGAAAATATGAATCATTATTATGCGGTAGATGTTGCATACCATGAACAAGGATTAAGGTATGGAAAAACATCACAGGAGTGCATAAGTATTGTATTAAAGAAAATGTTGCGCTCAGCATTATTGTTATATTTATATTTTAATTTGAAAAACGGAGATATTATTTTTGCATCACCCAAAATTAACCCCGCTGTACATAATGATTTAGAAAAGCAAATAAACAATATAGATAAACTCATTAAGGACTTAGGATTTGAATATAATTTTAGATTAATCGCAAATGATAATTTTACAAAATCAATTTTAACCCCCATTATTGAAATTTCTTCAACAGTAGCTGATACTTCTGAATTATTTATGAGAGCGCTTCAGCTTAGTAATTTATGTAAGAAAGAAAGCAATAAGCAAGTTAATCAAATATCTAAAAATATCAATAAGAATATTGCTTATAACGAATTCAAAATAGGTTCTACGGTTAAAAATAAAATGAAATATTTATTGAAAAATAACCAACTAACAGCACAGGATATTTTAAACTTAAAAGATAAAAATTATTGCAAGAAAACATTTAATTTAAAATATCCGTTACTTATTAATAAAAATGAAAGCAGATATGACGATAAAGGTAGAGCTCGTTATTGGGTTACATTATTTGAAGATGAGTATTATGTATGTAATGATTGGTATGAAAATCAGCGTCAAGACTTTGAAAATTGGTGTAGCAAAATTCAAAATAATAACTAATACTAAATTAAATTATTTGTAATTAAATTGATAGCCCATTTTTCAACATCTTTATTTTCGCTTATTACAAATTCTTGCCCGCGACAAACACTTTTAAGTTGGCAAAATTTTTCATTCAATTCTAGCCAGCATTTTTTATTTGTGTGATATGTCATATTTGCATCCATAAAGCATTTTGGAAGTTGCCAAATTGATTTATTCTCATTTGGTTTTGTTAAGGTTGTACTTTCTGAAAACTTCAATCTTCCACACCCTCTTATGTCAGAATCTTCTAATAATTTTGTATCTGCGACAAATAATAAGTTCGTTTTCTGATATTCAGTTGATGTATAGGCAATATGTGGATGTGTTTTTGTAAATTGTAACGATTTCTCTCTATCTTGCAAATTGTTTAAATCTAAAATTCCCCCGATTTTAAAATAGGCATATATACAATGTTTGCCTGTTTTATCTTGTGCACTAAATTTATAAGTCTTAATATCAAATTCTCTGAACCAACCAAAGAATAACAATAAATCTCCAACTTTTACATTATTATTTAATAAATGCTGCGCCGCTTTTGAGCATTGTCCGAACAGCCCACTTTCTATATCTGGATCTAAATGACAAGTAATTATCTTTTTACCGTTTAATTTAGGTTTAATTTTACTTTTTTCAAAAATTTCGCCAAGATTGTAGCCACAAATTTGTACGTTATTATATTCCAGATTTGTATTTTTATCGGGTATTGGCAAAGAAATTAATTTGTCACCAATAATAAAACTAGGACATCCGCCTGATGCACTATCAAATCCTTTTCTACTTAATATAATTTTCATCATTAAACCTTATTTTTGAAATTCGATTATTTCTTTTTTCTAAAAATTCCATCTGTTTTTTATAAAACACAAACCAATCTGCCACTACTTTTGGTCGCGGGTCTTTTGTAAATGTTAAATCATTTTGTAAAAACAATTTTATAGCAGAATAATCTTCCATAACTAAATCTTGTAATAAAAAGAAATCAACAAAGCCTTTAAAATCAATAAATAAGTCAAAAAATTCTGTATTTTTCTTCATAGTTTCACCTAAGGGATTGTCAAAATCCTTATTATAATATCTTCTGATACACTCAAGTGTCAAATCAAAACGGTCTTTAATAAAACGATTAATTCCTCTTTGACAGTTAATAGAAAATTTTCTATTTGTTTTCGGAAAAATCATACAGCCGCCAATCGTATATGATTTTCTTAAATAATTTTCCCTAAATTCTTTATAATTTTGAGTTTTTTCAATTTCAGTTTTAATTTGTTCAATAAAAGGTTTTATTAGGGTATTGTGAAGATATACATTAATAATAGAGTCGCTGCCAAAATTAAAATCTTTCCATATCAAATAATCATTTGAATTTTCACCTTTTTGCAAATCTAAAAACTCCCCATTTGGTAGTCTTTTACTCCATAATAATTTATTATAATTTCTTAATGTTGGACTTTTTAAATCAGGATCTGCACTTCCGCAACCTAGTCCTTCGCAATTCTGCCAAAAATTATCCCAATAATGAGGCGTATCAGATGTAAAATCAAAAGTTGTATCAATAAAAGATCCCATCAAATACCTTATCTTAAATTTTGCAATATACCATCTTCTAAATCCTGAATATTATAAACCGTATCTAAAACATCGAAGGTTTCTTCAAGATTGTTTCTTGCACTATTCCAACCGCAGCCGTCAGTAAACCAAATAAAAGTTACACCATCTATTATTGAAACTTCTTGTGCCAAAGTTTTATAGCTTCTTGCGGTTTCATTGAGTTTTGAACCTCCACTTGAATAAAAATTTGTTTCTATTACATAAATTTGATTATCGGTTTTAATCACAAAATCAAACCGTTTCTCCATTTTGCCTTGATTTGAAATTGCAGAAAGATTAACATTCCATTTATCTTCAATTTCGTGGATATACATCTCTTTGAAATAGTTTTGACCTTTAATGAATCCGGCTTTTTGGATGTAATCTTCAACAAGATTTTCCATCAAATGACCACCACGATTTTTTCTTCCGTTAGAATCAAGACCCGTTTCAACACCAGTTGTATAGTCTACTAAATTGCTTACAATATGATTTTCCAACAAATCAAACAACTTTGTCTTTCTCATAAACATTTTATAATCATCTATGCTGTAGTTTTGTTTTCTAAAAGAAAAATTGTATTCGCCATCAGCATCTGTAACAGAAATTTCGCTAGAACGAACCGCTAAGAGTAAAGGAATACATTTTAAAGTTTCAGGATATTTTATGATAATACCTTCAAAATCTTTTTCGATATTTTTTGAGCCAACTAGCGAATTTAAAATATTTAATTCAACTTTAATATCATCAACATTGTTATTTACTTTATCAAAATCCACATAGTAGCAATAATCTGCAATACAAGGTCTAAATGTAGATAACCATTCCTTAAAATTTCTAGTCATAATTCCTCACTAAAACTTCTGTAATTTTGCCTCTGCCGTCAGCATTAGCATTGATTTGACGGGAAGCAAAAACTTTTTTAATTTCGTAATTTGCATATAATTCATTTACTAATTTAGTATCTGAATTTGAAAGCATAAATTTAACACCCATTGAATCCAATTCATCACAAACATCACGCAGTTTGAATTGCATATCAATATCAAAACCGTCTTTTGTATATGAAGTGAAACTTGACGTCTCATTCAATGGGACATAAGGTGGGTCAAAATAAACAAAATCACCTTTTTTGACTTTAGTTAAAATTTCTGAAAAATCGGCACACTTAATTTCGGTCTTTTTTAATAGCTCAGAACAATTTAAAAGATTGTTTTCATCAATAATACGAGGATTTTTGTAATGTCCAAACGGAACATTAAACTGCCCCTGCGAATTTACTCTATACATTCCGTTAAAACAGGTTCTATTCAAATAAATAAAACGACTTGCTCTTTCTACATCTGACAATTCTGCATATTTTTCAGTTCTATCAAGATTTCGAATTTCTAAAAAATATTCTTTTGAAACTTCGTGCTTGCTCAAATCTTCAATAAGTTCATATACATTGTCTCTGACAACTGAATATAGATTGATTAACTCTTCATTCATATCAGAAATATAAGCTTGTTCCGGTTGTAATTCAAAGAACAAAGCACCGCCGCCAATAAATGGCTCAAAATAACGGTTATATGATTTTGGCATGTTTTTAATTAATTCAAACATAAGCTGACGTTTGCCGCCAACCCATTTAACAATAGGGTATGTTTCTTCTTTTAATTTTTCTAAAACTACTGCCATGCTTTATCTTTCTTTGAAAATACTTGCTCAAACCTTTTAACAGAAAGGTCTAAATATTCTTTCTCTAAGTCTATTCCAATAAATTTCCTACCTAACTCTAATGCCATTATACCAGTAGTTGAGCTTCCTGTGAATGGATCGAGTATTAAATCGCCTTTATTAGTCGACGCAAGGATTATGCGCCTTAACAATTCTAAAGGTTTTTGAGTCGGGTGCTTGCCGAACTCTTTTTCTGAAGGCTTTGGAGTATCTATTTGCCAAACTGAACGCATTTGTTTGTTTGGCTTTTTAAGGATATCATCGCCCCAATCCCCATTTTTCATTGCTATGTAATTGAAAGTATGCTTACCTTTCGGGTCTTTTCTTGCCCATAATAAAGTTTCGTGACTTGCCGTAAAATATCTGCAACTCATATTTGGAGAAGCATTAGGTTTAAACCAACAAATGTCATTTAGAATTTTAAACCCTGTTCTTTGCAGAGCAAAACCGCAGGCATAGATTGAATGATAAGTTCCGGATATCCAAATTGTACCGTTTGGCTTTAAAACTCTTTTGCAAGCATTAATCCATTTTTGATGGAATTCAAAATCTTCATCTAAACCTTTGCTTTCATCCCATTTTCCTTTGTTGACAGAAACTACTTTTCCGGATTGACAAGTTATTCCACCATTTGAAAGCATATATGGCGGGTCTGCAAAAATCATATCAACAGATTCGGGAGTTGCTCTATTTAAAATTTCAATACAATCACCCTGAAATAAAGTTATATCGTCTTTTTCATAAAACTTTTGCATGGGTTAATTATAGTATAAACAAGCAAACAAGTCTTTGTATGTGAAGGTTTGTGTTTATAAAAATAATTCAAATAATTAAATAAATGTTAATTTTTAGGGATTTTAATAAATTTTGATAAATAATTAAAATGGGGTAATGTAATTATCTCTCGAGGTGAAGAATAAGTGGAAGATATTGCACACAATAATAGGCAAAATAAAAAACGTGGTAGCCAGATAGAAATATTTAATGGCTTTATAAAGCAAGTTCCAAGAGCAATGTATTATTTATTGGATGGGGCTTTTAAAGTTGCAATTGAATCTGAGGATGATATTGCAATTTATGATAATACTGGAAAAATAACAAAAATCGAACAACTTAAACATAAGAATTCGGATAATGTTTTGAGTAATACTTCTGACGATCTTTGGGGAACATTGTATAATTGGATATACAACTATGTTGAAGAACCAGATAAAAGCAAGTATTCTGATAATTGTGCTTTTGTAATTTTTTTAAGAAATAAAAACTATAAACAATCAAAGTGTCTTATGGAACTTTTAAGTCTTGGTCGGGACACAAATTTTGACCAGATGATTGCAAATTGTGAAAAACATCTAAAAAACTGTAAAAAAGACGATATAACTAACAAATTTAACTATATCAAGCAACATAAAGAAGAGGCTACTAAAATTATCAAAAATTTCTCTGTAGCAACACCTCAAATTAATATTAGTTGTGATTTGAATAATTTAATTGCAACTACTTATGGTAATACCTATGGTTCTGATTTTCTATTTTTTGTCGATACTTTAAACAGTGAATATCATAAACTTATTTATAATCGAGAAGAAGAATCTTTAAAGAAATGTGTAATTTCTCAAGAAAATTTAAGTTTCATTCAAGCAAAATATGATAAATTTAGAATAAAAGTTCAATTTGTTCAAGGAACCCTTACCGAAACAGAATTGGCACAACTTCATAATGAATTGTTTGTTGCTCAATTAAATTGTATTGATTGCAATGATAGTATTATTTTATCAGCAAAAAAATCATATAAATCTTGGAAAAATTGTGAAGAAAAAGATTTATTATCGGGGAAAGTAACACAAGAGATTCTTAATCAAACATATTTAAACTTAAAAGATAATTGGGAAAATGAAAAATTATCGATTTCGCCTGTTACATTCCCAACCGCGGAAAAACAGGGGCAATATTTGTATAGTAAAGTCCAAGAAATACCGGTAAATATTGATGGTATTGATTTGCAAGGGGATAAAAGAACAATATCAAGAGGTGCATATAATTATCTAGCAAATAAAGAACTAGATAATGAATATTCCGTAGGTTGGCATCCTGAATACAAAGAACAATTAAAAGATTGGAATAATAATGAATAAAAAATCGATTTATGAAAAATATTGTAATGATATACAAAACCCTGCATTAGGAGCATCCTTAATTGCTATTTTTTGCAATGAGTTTCATAAGCAATCTCTCAAAAATGAATATCCACAGTTTCATTTAATCTTTGTTATTATGCCTCTTATATTAAACGAAAATTTTTGCAATCAATTGATAAATTCAAAGGGTAATAAACGTACACGTAAAACGGAAGATGGAAAAGACGTGATTTCGTATTTATCTAAAATTGTAAATAATTATAAAACAGCAAATAATTTGCATCATTATATAGAAGTTTTTCGAAAATATACTCTTACTTGTATTGCTTTTGCTAAGAAATTAAACATTATAGAAATTTCTGATGAGGCTAAAATAAAATGCATAACAGATAAAATATCTAAATTCCCAAATGATAACAGATACTTGAAGGCTGCTAAATTATTAGGAGAATATTTTGCAAACGGCATGTCTTTAAGTTTAATACAACAAAAACTTGGAGTAACATTCTAATGAATATTCAGATTAAAAAAATTATACTATGGGCAAAAAAAGAGAATATCAAACCTCAAATAATTGAATTAAAAACAGGAGCTTTAAACATCATTCATGGTGGTTCAAAAAGAGGTAAATCAGCTTTGATACATATTATAGACTGGTGTTTGGGTTCTAGTCATAATAATATTCCTTTCGGAACCGTTCGCGAAAATGTATCTTGGTGTGGGCTTATATTGAAAGCGGATGATAAAGAAATTTTTTTAGCACGTGAAAATACTGAACAGCCTTCAAATACCAAAATTTATTATGAAATAAGTGATAAAATTAATATACCTGACAATGTAGAATCTAATTATACTTTAGAGGATTTCAAAAAAGATTTTAATAATAAACTAGGAGTTCCTTTTGAAGTTATTGTTGATAAAAATCAATCAAGACCTAGTTTTAGGGATTTTGTAACATTTAATTTCCAGACTCAAGGTATTGTTGCAGATCAAAATAACCTTTTATATAAAACAAATTTGTCTGATTACAGACAAAGGATTCGTTCAATTTTTAATTTTGCAATTGGTGCAGAATCAGCTCAAATATTAGAAAATAAACTATTAAAAGTTAGGTTGCAAAAAGAACTTGATGACTTAAAAAAAGGTGAAGAATATAATAAAAACCAAAAGAAACAAATATTAAAAAATAACTCACATATTTTATTGAAAGCTGTTGAACTAGGTTTATTATCAAATGAGGATGTACCTGTTGATAATGAAATATCTGAATCTAAGATGTTAAGTTCGTATGATAAGTTGGCAAAGAAAACTATTTCAGATATAAATATAGACCCTAATAGCCAAAATCGCATATCTGAACAAATAAATTTTATTGAAACGCAACTCAAGCCCATATATGAAGATATTAGAGAGTTAAAAATACGAAAGAATAATTTATCAGAAATTATAAATCTTAATAATGAACAAGAGAGTTTGCTAGAAAGTAAGCAAAAAAGGCTTGAAATTTCGAGATTCTTTAAGGATTATTTTGAAGAGGAAGCGGATGATGTTTTTACAAAAGAAGAAATAGAAAAATTGTATAATAATTTAGAAGAAACAGAGTTGGATTTATCTCTTAAATTAATCAAAAGTAAAAATTCTGAATATATTAGTCAAAGAACGAAAATTGAAGAACAAATATTATCAAAAACTCGTAATATAAACAATTTAGTTGCACAAAAGAATAAGTTGAAAACAACAAAAGAAGAGTATTCTATGTTGGAAAAATTCTATGTAAAAATAATTCTATCTGCTAAAAATATTTGCGAAATATATAAACAACATGATATTTCTAATGAACAACAAATTGACTCACTAGAAAAACAAATAAACAGTTTAAATACAAAAAATAAAGAAAAAGAATACCTCGAAGATATTGTTAAAATATCACAAGGTTATCTTCCTAGTTTTGCAGAATTCAAATATATAGATTCTTTTGACCCAAAAGAACTTGCCGTAAAAATAAAAAAAACACCTCTTTCAAGACCGTTTTATGCTTCTGATGCTGGTAGTGGTGCTAATTGGGTTGCGTATCATCTTGCAATGCTACTTGGATTTCATAAATTTTTTATTGATAAAGATACTCCTGTATTTAATTTTTTGATTTTTGACCAACCTAGTCAAGTATATTTTCCAAGATCTTCATATGATGTAAATAAAAAAATTCAAATTTTTGATAAAAATACTGAAGATGCAAAATCAGTAAAAGAGATGTTTGAAATAATGCAAAAAAGTATCGATGATAATAATGGTCAATTCCAAATTTTAGTTTTAGATCATGCTGCTTCTGATATATGGGGAGATATTGACGGTATTCATGAAGTTGCTGAGTGGACAGAAGATAAAGCTTTAATTCCACAAAATTGGATTGATAATAATGATGAATTATAAAATAATGAGGTATTTGTGATTAAATTTTTTGTTTCTAAAAATATAGTAAATCTTGCAAATTCTTGCACATTAACTAAAATCATATGGGATGATTTTGGATTTAAAACTTCTTTTAACTTATATTATGTCGATGAGAATTCTAGATTTATTCACATAGGAAAATTAAAAATTTTACAAAAAAATCAAGAATATGGTTATACAGATATACCAAATGAATTTGATAAACTTAGCGACAATTATTGTAGTCTTGGACAAGAGCAAATATATTATGAAGAGTTATATCATTTACCTGAAAAAACAAGAAAAGAAATATTAGATAGTTTAAGAGACTGTGTTAATAACAATAAAATAAAAAATGCTTTTAGAAAAGAGAATGGTTTCCAATGTTCTTTGATGAGAGTAGTAAGAGAATATGATATAAAACATTTTAGAAGTATTCTAAAAAATCAAGCAAAGCCTACACCATATAAATTTACATATGCAATAACAAATTCACAGGAATCGCATCTCGTAGTGAACGTAATTCCAAACTCTACACCGCCAACCAATGTACAAGTTATAATTGGTAGAAATGGAGTAGGAAAGACACGTCTTTTTAATAAATTAACAACTTCATTAATGAATATTGAACAAGATGAAAATGATAAACAAGAACATTTTATAAATCGTGATGAAAAATTACAATTTGCAAATTTAATAACAATAGCTTTTAGTGCCTTTGACTCTTCAAGACCATTAACAAAGGCTGAATTAAAAAATAGTCCAATAAATTATAACTATATTGGTTTAAAAAAGTCAGATAATAGTGGGTTTAGAGATTTTGGAGATTTAAACACCGAGTTTGTTGATTCTTTTCAAAGTTGTATCACGGGTGTTAGAAAAGAACGTTTAAAAAATGCTATAGAAATTTTAAATTCTGACCCTATTTTTTCAAGCCTTGATATAATATCGCTTATTGAAAATTATGATAGAAAAGAATTATTTCGTATTTATCGCCTATTAAGTTCAGGACATAAAATAGTTTTATTTAGTATTATAAAATTAGTTCTTCTGACAGATGAAAGGACATTGGTTTTAATTGATGAGCCTGAAACTCATCTACATCCGCCTCTCCTATCTTCATTTGTTAAAGCATTATCAGATTTATTAATCAATAGAAATGCAATAGCACTAATCGCTACTCATTCTCCAGTTGTACTTCAGGAAATTCCAAGAGTTTGTGTATCAATAATAAATCGCTCTGGAAAGGAAGTTAAAATAGATAAGCCAGAAATTGAAACATATGCTGAAAATGTTGGAACACTTACTCATGAAATTTTTAAATTGGAAGTTATGCAAAGTGGTTTTTATAAAACATTAAAAGATTTAATTATGGATGATAGTCTCACATATGAAGAGATCTTAAATGAATTTAAAGAACAGATAGGATGTGAGGGAAGGGCTATAATTAGAGCCTTGGAATATAATAAGGATTAATTTTAATATGAAGAAACTTGAAAAACCAAAATATGAGAACATTGAAAATGATTATTTAACTTGTATAGATAATAGTAGACAAAAAGAACTGATTGAACGTATTAAGCCTAAAATTTTGCAGCAAGTTAAAGATTATGATGATATATGCTCTGAAAAGGATAACCGTAGACTAATACCACTCTCTATTGATAAACCTACTAAAGAAATACTTTATCATCTATATGATAATAATTTTCGTGCAAAAAGTAGCAATGGAAGAAAATTATATGACAAATTATTATTATCAAGTCAAGTTTGTCCCTATTGTAAAAATGGTATTGTTTACACATTAGATCACTATTTACCTAGAACCATTAAAGATGGTTTCCCAGAATTATCTATAATTTCTTTAAATTTAGTACCTTGTTGTCGAGATTGCAATTCTTTAAAACATGATGATTTAGGAGAACAAACAAAAACATATTTACATCCATATTATGATGATGTCAGTAAAGAAAGATGGCTATATGCAAGAGTTGTATATAAAAATAATGGGCCAATTATTCATTTCTATGTTAAAAGTGTAGCTTCTTATTCTGATGAATTAAATTCTAGAATACAGTATCACTTTAATAAACTGAATATATCTAGAATTTATTCAATAAATTCTGGTTCAGATTTGTGCGAAATAATAAGATATATTAAAGATAATAAAATGTCTGAAGATAATGTAAAAGCACACTTAAAAGACTTAGCAGTAATAAATGAAAAAATAGATAAAAATTCAAGAAAGACTGCCATGTATTATGCGTTGTTGGAAAGTTCTTTATTTTATCAAAATTGTATTATAAAATAAAATTATAATTATTAAGTTGTAAATTTTGCAAATGCAATCTTCATCTCATAGTTAATTAAATCTTCTTCTGTATGTTAAATTACAATAGTAATACTGAACTACGTTGTTACATTCGAGAAAAAAATGATTTCTGGACTATTCAGCAACTAACAAATTAGTCATTGCCTCATTAAATTGAGATAGTCTTTCTGCTCGATTAAAGAATGGGAAGCCAATAATTTTATAATTGTTATCATCAACCAATGTTTTAACAGGAATACCACTGCTTTCAATTTCTAACAAAAATGATTCTTTCCAACTATCTTTTTGTATTAAATGAGAGCCTTTAGGTTCTATAAAAATTTGATACTGGTCTGTTATATTTCCATTTTGCTTAGTCATTATAAGAACATAATCAGGCTCAAATCTTTCACCACCATTAAATGAGAATAGTTTTAATTGTCTTTCATTTCTAATTAAATATACTTTTTCATATTTATTCTTTAAGTCCTGAACATGTTCTTTAAAGTATGCAACAAACTCTTTTTCTTCACTTGTTCCAAAATTATCAGTAAATACAAACCAATCTTCATCTGGTAAATTTACTTTTAAATGTTCAGAAATAGCTCCATGAGATTGAGAAACCCCTTGTCCATCTCCATGTGGGTCTGTATAACTAACAGTTTTATCTCTGAATACTTCACATATTTTTCTAGACTTAAATTCTTTTGTTCCTTCAAATGTTTCTTCTATGTCCGAAATACTATTTGAAATCTTTTCTACAACTCGTTTACAAGCTATATAAAGCTGTTCGTTTGTAATTTCATCATTACTAATTTTGATATTAATCTTTATATTACCTAAATAATTATTATCTGTTATAAACTGTTTTGTTGATTTTAAATTAGGATAGTATTGTTGTAGAATGTTAAATTTAAAGATATTAAACTGACGTAATGCTTTATGTACTATCGAATAGTTTTTTTCTGCTATTTGTCCAATAGTAAAAGACTTAGTAGAAACTCTTTCTAATGTTTTAACCACATCTGATGATGGTGCTAAAAGATTTACAATAGATGTTGCTCCAGAAGATAAATCTATTTCATAATCTCTCGTTCTAACAGACGGCAACAATTCTGTAATTTGTTTTCTGGATTTAACAACACGTTCATTTTCAAATACTAAACCATTATTGTAAATAATATCTCTTTTAAAATCTTCCTTTAAGATATAAGAACATTCTTTAATGTTATCAGGTAATAATCCTATACCCTTCATTGCTGTTGTTAATTCCGATATAAACAAGGAATTATACATGCAATGATAGTAAAGTGTTTCACAAACTCTTAGTTCATTATCTATATCATCATCAAACTTACGCAAAAATCTTTCTGATTTATCGGATGTCGTAAAAGGACAATACCTTGCTCCTCTACCTATTAATTGGGCTTCTTGTATTGTCTGTCTTCCCGGACCACCGTGTCTTTCAGCACTTCGAGTTTCATATAATCTAACTATATCAAATAGATTTAAGACATCCCAACCCTCATTTAATTGGTCAACCGCAAAGATACATCTTATTAAATTATTGCGGTCTTCCAGTGAGTTAATAAGTAGCTGATATGTTCCTTTGTCTTCTTTGCTATTAACAGAGATACATTTTTCATGAGAAAAATCTTCTTTTATTTCAGAAATAAGTTGTTCATTAGTTGTATGAGTATCAAAATACTCATACATCTTAACTAATAGAGGGTTTGAAGTTTGTGTTCTGATTCTTAACAAATCTGATTCAGATAAGTTATCAATTAATGGTCTAAATTCTTCCTGATAGAATTTCTTACTGGAATCTATCTTATCACTTTTAAACAAAATGACTGGTTTTATAAGCTTCTTGTTATCCTGGAATAATTTTAATCTATATTGACTCAATAAAACAGCCTGTAAAACCCTATCTATAAGGGATACATGCGATTGTAACGTTTTAACTTCTTTGGAGTATCCATCTTCCCTAAATTTTCTTAATGGATAATCTACAATAATTTTCTTCTCATATTCGCTCAAAATATATGGATTCTTTAAATCACAAGTTGCAGTAAATTCAAGCAATACGTTATCTACATCAGAGTTAAAAATTCTATTTACTGTTGTTTCCCAGTTATTCTTATCCTCTCTCTCTCCTTTAGTTAAACCTTTTTTAGTCTCAACATTTAAGTGATGGGCTTCATCAGCAATAAGCACAATTTTCTTTTCAGCAAAATCGTCATCAGTCAAGCCATTTTCCTTGAATTGATTTAAACTCATGTGCAAACCTTGTATTGTTGTAAAACAGATATTAATATCGTCTTTATTCCAATCTTGAAAGTTTTCAACAGTTCGGATTTTTACAGACTGTCCATCTATGTTAATTTCATCATTAAAAAGATACTTACTTGATGTTCTGTTGATGAAATTATCCTTAGTTTTTTGCACAATATTATCAGCATTTACAAAGAATAAAAAATTTCTGTAGCCTTTTTTATACAGATATAAAATAAGCCCTGCCATAATTAGGGTTTTACCGCTACCAGTAGCCATGTGGAATAAGACTTGTGAAGGTCTATGACGTAATCTATCATTTTCAAAGTATGTAATAAAGTTTCTAAATGCTTGCTCTTGATATGGTCTTATTTGATACTTTTGTGTTAGATTATGTACAACATATTTAGGAAGCTCTTTGTAAGCTTCTGGAGCATATTCTCTTATTGTCTTTATCTCTTCAAACAAAAAAGTCGTCATTTACACATCTCCATAAAAGCTTTTTGTAAAGGCTTTTTCTTCTTCTGATATACAGAAGTCTTCATCTTCAATATCAGAATAATTTACATATAATAAGTTCTTGTCCAATATCTCTATTAAGAAACGTCTTTTTTCTTCCGTTTCTAATCGTTTAAAATCTTCAATACCTTCTTTTAACTTATTAATATCTGCTTTGTAACTAATAAATTCCGATTCTGTGATTTGAGGATATAATTCAATAAGTTTATCGTCATCAGCAATCATTATTTCGTCTATATACTTTTGGTTAAGTTCTTTTAGTTCGCAATAGACAAAGCTACCACCACCTTGCCAATTGATATCCTCGTTAGTGGATACCCCTGTTTTATCAGCATTTATAACGTTGTTTAAACGGACAACGCTGTCATTTTCACCATAATTGAGTTGTTCAATACCGATGTATTGTCTTTGCATTTTATGAGCAACGGCACAAGTTGTTCCACTTCCTAAATGAAAATCTAAAATAATGTCATTTTTCTTTGTTGCTAAATCTAGTACTCGCTTTATTAATGTTTCTGGTTTTTTCCCATTAGCAAAATCTACACCACCATCTTTTGAGATGTTGTTATATTGTATATCATCCCACAGAGTCGAAACTTTTTCTAAATAATAGTAATTGTTTCCTTCCTTTTGCACACAATCAGACAGAAACATTAACATGTTTCTATTTGTATCTTTATATAATATTTCAACTAAATTGCCTTTGTTTTTCCCCTTTGTTGGGATATATTCACAACCAACAATAACAGAGTTAATATCTTTTGTTTCAGAAATAACAGTTTGGCGAATGCTAGATTGTGCATTTGTTGTTCTGAATATTTTGTCATTATATTTATTGTAAACTTCATCAACAGTTAAACCATTGTCCTTTGCAAATCTTGTTACTGATTTTGTTTCAAATGTATCATAGGAATAGAACGTAAACCCATCAATTTCTTTAACTTTCTTTTTTCCAGACATATTTGTTATAATGGATGTGTATTTCCAACTTTTACCATCATCTTGATATTGTTGTATATATTTATTTAATGGGGTCTTTACATAAATAAGGTTTAACAGGCTTTCAGACTTGTTTTTTGCATAAATATTAATAAATTCAGTTGCATCCTTTAAGCTTTTACCCTCAGAACTTCCAGATACCCCACCTATTTTTGTTTTTACAGTAACGACATTAATAAAATTATCTTTATTAAATATTTCATCAATTAAAACTCTTAAATAAGCTTGTTCGTTATCATCACATTGAACAAATAAATAGCCATCGGATTTGAGTAATTTATAAGCAAGTTTTAATCGATTTCTCATAAATATAAGCCAAGTAGAATGATTAAAGTTGTCATTATACTTAAAGCTGTCGGAACCTGTATTGTAAGGTGGGTCAATGTAAATACATTTAACTTTGCCTTCATATCGTTTCAATATTGATGATAATGCTAACAAATTATTACCTTTAATAATTAAATTGTTATTATCATTGAAGGAAGTTATTACTTCTTCACCATCTTTTGTATATCTTTTAGCATTAGTAAAAACTTTAGGAGCTAATAATCTATCGACATCATCAGGAGCTAATAGTTCGTTATAGTATATTTCATCTCTTTTTTGGTCTTCTTTTGTCTGCCCACCTTCTAAAACACAATCTTTATATGGGAAGGATAATACAACATCGTTTTTAGAAGAGATAAACTGTTCGTTGCTGTCAATTAAACCGATAGTATTCTTAAATCTTGTATATGAATCGTTTAAAAAGGCTTTGTTATTAATCGCCCATCCAAAAGCTGTTTTATCAAAGACAAGCAATCCATCCACATCAGTAAAAAACTTGTTTTTAATTCTTTCATTGGATAAAAGTAACTTAATTAAGTCTTTATCCATCTTCATAGCACATTCATATAATTTATTTCTGAGTAGGTCTTTTCCATTTTCTGAATAAAATCTATTTTCAGGGTCTTGTTTCAACAAGTCTAATAATTCTATATAAAAACCTTCTCTTCTCTCTTCCATGCCACAACTCTCCTATGTTATAACAATTAAACTATTTATGGTATTTAAAGTCATAATCCATTTATAGGATTTTAAATTTAAGCTATATATTTAAAGCCCATTGATTTAACGTATAAACTTGTTTTGTACTATCTTTATTAATTAACTGCAATTTTAATGTTGCAATAAATGGTTCGATATAAAACCCGTTCTTTCCGCCATTTTAAGAGGGTTTTAGAACCCTCTTTTTTAATACAGATTTAAAAGGCCAATCGTTATATTATTTTGCGCACATATTTTAAAAATTTTCAACATTTGAAAAAATGTTTTATTCTTACTTATAAATTGCTATCTTATTAAAAAAGGAGGATTTTATGAGTTGGTTATATTTATTACTTGCAATTATTTTTGAAACAATAGGTACAACAGGAATGAAATTATCAAACGGTTTTTCTGTTTTATTGCCTTCAATTCTAACAATAATTTCATATATTCTTTGTTTTTTATTCCTTTCTTTTGCGTTAAAAACGATAGATATGAGTGTTGGTTATGCAATTTGGTGTTCTTTAGGAATATTATTAATTAGTATAATTGGAATTGTATTTTTACATGAATCAGTTAGTCTATTAAAAATAGCATCTATATTATTGATTATTCTTGGAACAGTCGGTTTAAGGCTTGCCAACTAAAAACCTGCACAAAATTGAGGCAGCGGTTGGAAGAGTTTTTTTATTAATTGACTAGCTCTTTTCGCTAGCCTTGCATTTATTCCATTGCAATAATTTTTTATCTCATTTATCATATAAACTTATGACAACGAATTTTGATTTTTTAAAGAAAATAGACAAGAATCTATATACAATAATAAACGAAGCAGAGATGCTGTACCGCGATGAATATTTTGAACAATGTATGGTTCAGACAAGGCGTTTCGGTGAACATATATGCAGGAATGTTCTTGGCAGCAGGTGCAGGACAGAACGAACTTTTGACGACATGCTTGCTACGCTTAAAGATAACGTGACAGGTGAGGAGCAGGAAAAGGAATTTATAGACGATCTTTATTTTTTAAAGAAACATGGTAATAATTCTGCTCATTCTGTTAAAGTACATAAAGATGGTATTGAGGCACTAGAATGCTTGCAGAGAGCTTTTGAGGTTGCAATTAATTATTGTGTATATTCTAACGGTGCTGGTTCCAGGCTTTTGAAACTTAGATATGATACAGAACTTCTGGTAACAGGTGTAAAATCTAAAAAATCCCTTTCAGACAGATACCTTGAAGAAAAGTCAAAATCTAAGCCAAAAAGTGAACACAAGCAAAAAATTCAATCGTACAAAATGGCTACAAAGAAAGATAAAAGCGGAGTATCATTATTCTGGAAATTTGTCGGGGTTTGTTCTTTTATTTCTGCAGTAATGCTTTTATTGATGGCGTTGATTTCGTAGAGCCTGTCTTTCAATGTATATTAATTCTTTAAGTTTTTGATTTGTATACTTTAGTTTAGCTTTAAATTTGCAGTTTGTATTCAAGAATAACTTTAGAGTAAGTGCGTCGAGGAATTTGTAATCTTTCATCAAACATTTAATTTCCTCTTTGTACGCATTGATTTCTGTTTGAAGTGCATTTCGTATATTTTGCAGTCCGTCTATTAAAACATCATTCGGAATATGTTTGAAGATTAGAGCTGCGTTGTTTTTTAAATTTTTCATTTTTACTGGTTTACTTAAATCCGTAAGAAAGAGTTCGTGTAACTTTTCGTAATCTTCTTTAGATTGTTCATGGTTGATAGATTTTCCGCATCTTATCAAACTATATTTTGGATTATACAAGTGGTCAAAAAAATGTCTTGCTTCGTGGAGAGCAGTATACTTGTTCAGAATATTATTTTTTGTACTATCAAGCGGCAAGAGAAATTTATATCCGGTATGATTTAGATTTAGCTCTCCATTTTCTCCTGGAGTAACTTTTACCGAGCATCCATGGCTTCCTGCAAATTTTTGATTTTCTTCGTTTAGAATTACGTAATTAATTTTATTTGGATAGAGCTGTTTATCTAATGTTTCGCGTAAAATATCAACAGAACAGTATTTACCATTCCAATAATGATTAATTTCTTTATAAAAGTTTTTGAACTGTTTTTCAGCCATAATTTTCCGGCTTTTTACAGAACCCTTCACTATGCTGAAAGGCAGACGGGCTTCAGGTAGAAATTTTTCATGTAATACGATTTGCATTTATAAAGATTTTCTGATAATAGTTTCAATTTGTTTTGAGGCCGTTCCGTCACCGTATGGATTTTGGGCTTTGAGTCTTGTTTCTGCTTTAGAAGATGTGAGAATTTTTTCACTTTCTTTAAGAATTTTGTCATAATCTGCGCCTACAAGCTTTGACACTCCAGCCTCAATTCCTTCTTTTCTTTCGGTTTCGTATCTCATAACAAGAGTAGGGCAGGCAAAAGACGGAGCTTCTTCCTGTATTCCTCCGGAATCAGTGAGTATTAACTTTGCATGCTTTTGCAAATATACAAGGTTTGGATAATCTAATGGCGGAAGCAGATGAATGTTAGCAAATGCTTCTAATCTATCATATATTTTATTTCTGACATTCGGATTTGGATGAACCGGAATTACAAAAGTATGGTCAGTATATTTTTTTGCCAGAAAAGATATTGCATCAATAATTCTGTCAATGCGCTCACCGTGGTTTTCGCGTCTGTGTGCTGTAATTAGAACTAATTTGTCATCAATCTGTATATTTTTATCTTCAAAGAATTTTTTTGAATTTTCGATTACGTCTTTTGATAGGCAGAAAAGCGCGTCAATTACAGTATTTCCGACAACGTGAATTTTATCGGTATCAATACCTTCTTTTAACAAAGCATCTTTATTTACTCCCGTTGGTGCAAAATGAAGTGCTGCAACACGTGAAGTCATCTGACGCATAACTTCTTCCGGAAACGGCTCATAAATGTCATAAGAACGAAGTCCGGCTTCCACATGGTAAACAGGAATTTTATGATAAAAGCTGGTAAGAGCTCCGCAAAGTACTGTCATTGTATCGCCTTGAACGATTGTAGCATCAATTTCCCGTTCGCAAAAAACTTTATCTAGACTTGTTAAAATTCTAGCCTGAACCGATGAGAGCGACTGATTTTCTCTCATACAATCAAGGTTAATATCAGCTTTAAGACCGAAATATGCAAGAGTCTGGTTTGATAGCTCTTTTTGCTGTTCAGTGTTGCATATAATAACATTGTAATCCTCTGGATACTTTTTTAGTTCAAGTATCACAGGTGCAAGCTTAATAATTTCCGGACGGGTTCCAAAGATAAAAATAATGTTTTTCATAAGTCCATTATACAATAAAAGATTTTTGATTTGTAACGATTTTGCAATAAAGTGTTATAAAATCATTAAATGTGGAATATATTATATATATGGATATGTTTCAGACAGGTGTAAATAAAATCCCTGAAACCCTTACGGCTGTAGGGGGGGGGGGTAAAACACTCTAAAAAATTACCCTTTGGGAGGTTAGTATGCTGAGTATAAATACTAACCTTGGTGCTTTTATCGTTCAATCAAGCTTGAATGTTTCAACAAATGGACTTAATCAGGCAATCGAGCGAATGTCGACTGGTTTTAAGATAAACCACGCGAAAGACAATGCTGCGAATTATTCAATCAATACAAAACTTTCAAGCAAATTATCTTCCTATGAAGTAGCACAGGACAATGTATCAATGGGGTTAGATATGGTTATGACTGCGATGGACAGTCTTGAATTAATTTCCAGTCATTTATCACGAATGCGTGATTTAGTTGAGCAGGCAGCGAATGGAACTTATGGAGAAAGCTCTTTGCAAGCCATTCAATCTGAAATCAATGTGCGTTCAGACGAAATCAACAGGCTAGTGACAAATACAGAGTTTAATAATCTTAATCTTTTTGAGGGTGAACCTGAAGAGATGGGCGATTTTATAGCCAGAGTTGACCGATTAACAGAAGAAGAAGCAATCGCTCAGGGGTATACAATCATAACAACTGCAGATGAGTTACAGGCTATGCAAGATAACTTATCTGGCAAATATATTCTTATGAATAATATTGATTTAGAAGGGTATGATTGGACTCCGGTTGGCACAACTGCAAATCCATTTTTGGGAGAGTTTAATGGAAATGGCTATGTGATTTCAAATTTAAAAATAATTAAACCAGATGAAAATAATCTCGGGGTATTTGGTTATACAGGAACTTCAAGTATAAGTAACTTAGGACTGGAAAATATTGAAATTAATGGTAAAGATCACTGCGGTTCTCTTGTAGGACACGGGGGAGGTACCGTTAAAAATTGTTATTCAACTAACGCTGTTATATCAGGCAGGCACATTATTGGTGGTCTTATTGGCTGGGATTTTACTAACTCTATAAGTTTTTGTTATTCAAATTCAGATGTATCAGGAAATGGTTATGTTGGTGCTTTATTAGGAGAAAGCTATAATAGTGTAGATAATTGTTTTGCAGTTGGAAGTGTTACAAGCCCTTGGCTGGCAGGTGGTTTGATAGGAAAATGTTATAGTAAAATTTCAAATTCTTATGCTGCTGCAAAAGTGTCTTGTAATAACGACGGTGGCGGTCTGGTAGGAAGTGCGGGACAAGATCTGGGAAATTGTTATTGGGATATAGATGAATCCTCTCAGGTAACGAGTGCTTGTGGAACCGGAGTAACAACAGATGAACTGGAAGCCTTAATAGAAACAGGAATATTGCCTTCGATTTTAGAACCAGAAAATAAGTATTATCCTACAGTTTTTCAGGCCGGTATAGATTCATCGTCCAGCTCAAAAATTTCATTAAATATATCTTTTGCCTTGACCGTCCCTAAGATAAATTTATCAACCTCTGAGAACGCCAGAAATTCTTTAGAAAAAATAGATGAGCTTATCAAACGTGTAAATGCAAAGCAGACCGAATATGGTGCCGCCCACAACAGGCTTGAATCAGCACTTGAATCAATTGGAGTAAGTATTGATAATCTTACCTCAACTCAATCAACAATTCGTGATGCTGATATTGCAGAAGAGAGCAGTGCGTATATTAGAAATCAAATTTTGCAACAGGCGGCAATGACGCTTATGGCAACAGCAAACCAGACTCCAGAACTAGCATTACAGCTGCTGTAAGAGTGTTTTTATACGTTTCTAGCATATTTACATTTATTTGGCAAATAAATCCTGTAAACATTTGAAACGTATAAGAAATTTGTGTAGTATAATATAAAAGGCGCTTTTGACTTTGGAGGAGTGTAGTTTATGAAAAGATTTGCAAGTACAATATTAATGACTGCCGTATTAATGGGTATAGGAGCAGCATATGCTGCAACTCCGGCAGAAATGTATGACGATGTGTGGAAAATCGTTAATAAAAAATATTATGATCCAACTAACAACTCACAGGATTGGAATAAATGGAGATATCGTTATCAAAATAAATTGAAGACAAAAGAGGATGCCTATGTTGCAATTGAAACAATGCTAACAAGCTTAAACGATCCTTATACACGTTTTCTGGATCCAAAAGAATTTTCGGAAGAAACCCAGTCTATAAAAGGCTCTTTGAAAGGTATCGGAACCCAGATTGGACTTCGTGACGGCGAGCTTGTTATCATTGCTCCGCTAGAAGACTCTCCGGCAGAACGTGCAGGACTTCTTGCGGATGATAGAATTTTGGAAATTAACGGCGAGAGTACAAAAGGTATAAGTATAGATGCAGCTGCAGATAAAATAAGAGGTGAAAAAGGCACAACTGTAACACTTCTTATACAAAGAAAAGGCGTTCCAAATAAAATTTATAGTGTAGTTAGAGATGAAATAGAAGTTAAATCGGTTTCTTGTAAGCCACCGTTTGAAACAACAAAAATTCCGGGAGATATTCAATACATACGTTTGAGCTCTTTTATCAGTAAAAATGCAGCCGGCGAAATTGAATCCATCTTGAATAATTCAAGCGGAATGAAGGGTTTTATAATTGATTTACGTTCAAACCCGGGCGGTCTTTTGACCAATGCAATATATATTTCAGACATGCTTTTAAGAGGCGGTGTAATTGTTAGCACTGTTGACCGTGACAGCTATAAAACTACTACAAGAGCACGTATGCAGCAGGTTACAGACAAGCCGATAGTGGTGCTTATTAATAAGGGCTCTGCTTCTGCAAGCGAAATTTTGAGCGGTGCTCTAAAAGATAATCACCGTGCGACAATAGTCGGGGAACAATCTTTTGGCAAAGGGCTTGTTCAAGAAATTAATAAGCTTCCGGATGAAGCAGGTATGAATATTACAATACAAAGATACCTTACTCCGTCAGGAAGTGATATTCATAAAAAAGGCATAACTCCCGATGTTGTGGTAGAATTAACTCAGGAGAACGCAGATGCAAAAGATGACGTTCAATTGAAGAAAGCTATAGAAATATTGGAAAAAATGACATGTCTAGTACAGGGGTAGGAGCAAATAGAAAAGAGTGGATTATCCGCGGCGGGGGTAAATGTAAAGAGACGATTGGTGTAACTACAAACTGTGCGTCTCTTGAGTCTGCTTCAATTATTGACAGATTGTTAGAAGTTAGGGGCATCTCTTCTGAAGAGGCAAAGAAAGATTTTCTTAATCCTCTGAGTATAACACTGATGCACCCTAACGCTTTCTGTGATATGCCAAAAGCTGTTGATAGAATAGTTAAAGCCATTGATGAAAAAGAAAACATACTAATATACGGTGACTTTGACGCAGATGGAGTAACTTCAACTTCTGTTTTGATGAAAACTTTTGCATATTTAGGTGCAGAAGTTGATTACTATATTCCTGACAGGGAAGCAGAAGGGCACGGGCTTCATACAAAAGCTCTTGTGCAGCTTTTAACGAAAAAGAAACCAAAGCTTATAATTACTGTTGATAATGGTATTAGCAGTGTTGAAGAGGTGAAATTTATAAATAGTTTTGGGCGGGATGTAATTATAACAGACCACCACGAAGCTCCGGATGAACTTCCGCCTGCACTTGCCATTATAAACCCTAAAGCAATGAATGCTCTTGATGATAAACTTACTACGGCTCAGCTTGAATCAATGACCTCGCTAGCAGGTGTCGGTGTTGCTTTTAAGCTTGTGCAGGGGGTGCTTGAAAGATTTAACAAACTTGATTTCTCATATGAAATAATGCCTTTTGTAACAGTAGGTACAATTGCGGATTTGGTCCCTTTGATTGGAGAAAACAGATATTTTGTCACTAAAGGGCTTGAATTAATAGCAGCTGGTAAACATTACGGTCTGAAAAGAATGCTTGATGTTGCCGGTGTCGGCACTGACAACGGGCTTACAGCAGAACAGGTCGCATTTACTATTGCTCCAAGGATAAACGCATCAGGAAGAATTGATACTGTCGATGCTGCTGTTAAAGTTATGATTTCCGAAAATAAACAGGAAATTGAAATGGCTATTATTTCGCTTGAAAACTTTAATAAACTAAGACAGCAAATGTGTTCAGATACCTTTGCTGAAGCGGACGAAATATGGAAAGCCTCTAGAAGCAGAGATAATGCAATTGTTTTATTCTCAAAAGATTGGCACATAGGTATAATTGGCATTGTGGCTTCTAAGTTTGTTGAGAAATATTATAAGCCGACTTTTATAATGAATTATAATGAAGAAGCAAAATGTTTCAGATGTTCAGCAAGAGGTGTAAAAGAACTTAACCTTTATGACATCATATCTAATATTTCTGAAAATCTTGACGGTTTCGGCGGTCACCAGATGGCCGGCGGTTTTGCTTTTTCAGAGGAAAAAATATCTTTTGATGAGGTTAAAAAAGCTTTAAATAAAACCGTTGATGAAATGCTTGCAGGAAAGAAGCTTACTCCTTCATTGGATATTGATTTGGAACTTTCGATAAATGATGTAGATGTTTCTCTAGTAGAAGAAATTTCAAAGTTAGAGCCTTTCGGGATGGCAAATCCATCTCCAGCTTTTGTTGTGAACAATCTCGTTCTAAAACAAAAAAAGCTTATGGGCTCCACAAAAGAACACTTGAAATTAACAGTTGAAACACCTTCCGGTACTTTAGACTGCGTCTGGTGGTCAAAGGGTGATGTTCCTCTTGTTGCCGGTGACAGGCTTGATATCGCTTTCGCCCCTCAGCTAAATACGTTCAACGGGGTAACTTCTGTGCAATTGATATTAAAAGATGTGCACTCAGATGCTTTAATGCAGGAAGAAACTTCAAAAACTAAAATTTATGACCATAGAAAGAAAACAAATATTCTTGCTCAGGTGAATGATTATATAAAAAATTCGAAATTAAAAATATGTGCTTTTGTTGAAGATAGAAGCATTTTGGAAACTCTGAAACCGTTTGAGGCAATATGCAAGAATATTTCAACACGGAGCAATGCTGAAAAGTCAGATGTTTTAATGTTTTTTGATTATCCGGCAGATGATGATGTAATGCAGAGTTTAATGACAACAGTGTCACCTGATGCAATTCACTATATGAATTACCAGAGGGGTAAATATAATGAAGAACTTCTTTTAAAGACTTTTTCCGGAATGATAAGATATACCTGTAATTCACTTAATGGCGATTTTAATCTGTGCAGGGCTGCTTCAGCACTTGGAGTTACAGGCGATGTAATTGAAACATTGCTTGAAATGTTTGAAGATACAGGTATGATTAAGATAACAGATAGAAAACCAGAAAGTTTTAAGATAAACTTTCTGGAAGCTGTAGAGTTATCGAAGGCTCTTCATACAACAAAATATTCAGAATTTGTAGAACTTATGAACACAATAGGTGATTATAAGCATAAATTTATGACAATGGATTTAGGCTAAACCTAACCCCTTTACTTAAAACCTTTTTATGCTAGCATGGTTTCATAAGGAGAAATATTTTTATGAAAAACTATGAATTATTAACGATTTTCAAACCAAGTCTTGATTCAGAAGAATTAGACAAAGTTGTAGATAAAATTTCTGAAGAAGTTAAATCTAACAAGGGTTCAGTATCTTCTGTTGACAAAATGGGCCGCAAAAAGTTGGCTTATGATGTACAAGGCTACAGAGATGGTTATTTTACAACTATGATTGTATCTCTTCCTGGCGAAGCAGTTGTTGATTTCAAAAGAAGTCTTAAATTAAACGAAAATATTTTAAGATTTATGTTTATGGAAGAAGCAAAGAAAGCTCAGACAGTTTAAGTCAAAATATGTTGGAGTTTTAATACAAACCAGAAAGAAAGTGAATTAAAAAGAATGACATTAGCAAAAGCAGTTGTAACAGGAACAGTATTCAGAGCACCGGAAAAACGTTTCACCCAAAATAACGTGCCGGTATCTTCTTTTGTGCTTAACATCGGTGACAGAGAAGAAATGCTTTTAAGAGTTATCGTAAAGCGTGCAGCTCTGGATGAGGCTGTATCTGCTCTTTCTAAAGATGACAGAGTCCTTGTAGAAGGCAGACTGCAGATTACAGCTGTGAAAAATGACAGCGGTGCTGAAAGAAGAATTTATGAAATTGACGCTAATACAATAGAACCGATGGGGGCAGGTTCTGCTCCGGCAGCAAAATCTTCCGGTTCTGGCGAAGATATCGTAAAATTTTCACAGGAAGAGTTTTCTGACGAATTAATCGGAGAAGACGAGATTCCATTCTAATGCTAGCGAACGGGCTGTTCAAGAGGCAGACGGACAAGTCCTGAATATAAAGCTGGTAGTTATTATGGAATGTCTGCCGACCAAATGTTGAAAAAAAGGCTAGAAAGGCAAATAAAACAATGGCAAAACAAGATGCACAAGATAGAAAAAAACGTAAGACCTGCTCATTCTGCGCAGATCACGTAGAATCTATTGATTACAAAGATGCAGCAAAGTTAAAAAGATACTTAACAGAAGCAGGAAAAATCATTCCTAGAAGAGTAACAGGCAACTGTGCAAAACACCAGAGAATGGTTACTACAGCTATTAAAAGAGCTAGAGAAGCTGCAATTATTAGTTATGTATTTGATTAATTTTGAATGTAAAATCAAAAAAGTATAAATATAGGAATGGCGGAAAGTTTTTTTGCCATTCCTATGTTCGCGTTTATTAGTATTTAAAAGAGGATGCAATTATGAACAATCAAATCACAATCAGATCCGACCGTAAGGATGATTACACATTTCAGTACAAGGGCGAAGATGTAACGCTCAAAGCCGGTAGCATAATAAGTATAGCAGACGGCTTGGCAGAAGTTGTTCTTCCAACCTGCGCAATGAAGATTGTGAAAAATCTGATTGTAATTAAGGATGATGTTAAGTAGTGAATTTATCCACTCATTGACAAAAAATCTTTAAAGACTAGAATTATAATATAACTTAGTATAGTAAGTTAACGTAGTATATTTAATCAAAGAAGGAGATTAATCTCATGGCACGTGAAAAGTATGAACGTACAAAACCGCACGTTAACATTGGTACAATTGGCCACGTTGACCACGGTAAAACAACATTGACAGCAGCTATTACAGGTGTTATGGCTGCAGCCGGTAAAGCACAAGCTAGAAAATTCGATGAAATCGATGCTGCTCCGGAAGAAAAAGCAAGAGGTATAACCATCTCTACAGCTCACGTAGAATACGAAACAGATGCTAGACACTATGCACACGTTGACTGCCCTGGCCACGCTGACTATGTAAAAAACATGATTACTGGTGCAGCTCAAATGGACGGAGCAATCCTTGTTGTTGCAGCTACTGACGGTGCAATGCCTCAGACTCGTGAACACATCTTGTTAGCAAGACAGGTTGGTGTTCCTAACTTAGTTGTATTCTTAAACAAATGCGACATGGTTGATGATCCGGAATTATTAGAATTAGTTGAAATGGAAGTAAGAGAACTTCTTTCTTCTTATGAATTCGACGGTGACAATATTCCTTTCATCCACGGTTCAGCTTTAAAAGCTTTGGAAGCTGTTCAAGCTAATCCAAACGTACAACGTGGTGAAGATAAATGGGTTGATAAAATTTGGGAATTGATGGATGCAGTTGATACATACTTCCCAACTCCAGAACGTGACTTAGACAAACCGTTCTTGATGCCTGTTGAAGACGTATTCTCTATCACCGGTCGTGGTACTGTTGCTACAGGTAGAGTAGAACGTGGTATTGTTAAAGTTGGTGACGAAGTTGAATTAGTTGGTCTTGGCGAAACTAAGAAAACAACTGTTACCGGTGTTGAAATGTTCAGAAAACAACTTGACCAAGGTCAAGCTGGTGACAACATCGGTGCATTGTTGAGAGGTATTGACAAGACTGAAATCCAACGTGGTCAAGTTCTTTGTAAACCTGGTTCAATTCACCCGCACACTAAATTTACTGCTAACGTTTACGTTTTAACTAAGGATGAAGGCGGACGTCACACTCCATTCTTCCCTGGTTACAGACCACAGTTCTATATCAGAACTACTGACGTTACTGGTTCTATCAAATTTGAAGGCGAAATGGTAATGCCTGGTGATAACGTAGTAATGGAAGTTGAACTTATCAACCCTGTTGCTATTGAAGAAGGTATGAGATTCGCTATCCGTGAAGGCGGTAGAACAGTTGGTGCTGGTGTTGTTGATAAAATTATTGAATAATCTTAATTTTATAAAACATTAGTTTGAAAAGGAGCGGCTTTTAGTTGCTCCTTTTCTTGATTTTTTAAAAGGAGTATTGTGTATGCGTGTTTCTAATAATTCAAAGAGTTTTTGCAGCTTTAGTGCTGTAAATACTAAATATTTAAATGAAGCAAAAAAAGACTATAAGTTATTATGGTATGTATCACCAAGTATTTTAGATTCTATAGAAGTAGATCATTTTATGCGCAGAATGTCTGACAAAGATGTTATAGACACTCTAGAGGCTATAAGACCTTTTGCCAAAAACCTTGAAGATAGAATTGCAAGATTGCTGCCCAAGTTTGATGCTAGAATTGATTTTTAAGTATTAAATTAATAGATAATTATTCTTGGTATTAGTAATAAAAGTTTTTTTGTAGCTCTTTGGTACTTCTATACAAACATATTCTGTTTTTTTCTTTAGACCGCATAAGCCAATTACCGAGTCATGTTTAAAGAAATTCTTAATAAATTGCATATTTAAATCCTTTCCAAAGTATGGTATAATAACACTACTTATTTAATGAGGATTGTGATTTAGTCAAGGTAAGGAGTTGGCTAATACAATAATTTCGTATTTAATATAATTTTTAAAGAAAGGTTGAAAACATGGCAAAAGTAACAAAAGAAATGGGGATAATGGATATCGTTCAACAGCATCCAGAAGCAATTGCAGTATTCCAGAAATATGGCATGGGATGTATTGGCTGTGCTGCTGCACATTTTGAAAACCTTGAAGCAGGGGCTAAAGTTCACGGATTTAATCCAGATGAAATGGTGGCAGAAATTAACTCAATTATAGGAGAGTAATAACTTGTTAATGTGGCAATTTTTGTGCGTAGTGGGTATTGCATTTGTAATACTCGAAATTTTTACGCCAAGTATGTTTTTCTTAAATTTCGCACTCGCAGCTTTCATTACAGCAGCAATATCTTATGTATATGCGAGTAAATTTGGTCTTGTGCTTATTTTCTTTGTCTTGTCGTTTCTTTCATTCGCGTTTTTACGTCCGCTGCTTCTTAGAAGGAATTCAAAGGAAACTGAAACAGGAATAAGTGGTAAATATATAGGAAAGAGTGCGAGAGTTACTGAAGATGTTACTGATTCAAAAGGAGTAATAACTATTTATGACGAGCGATGGGAAGCAAGAAGTATTGATGCTTCTCTTATTCCAGCCGGTTCAGAAGTTAAAATTGTTAAAAATGATGGTTTAATAATGTTTGTAGAGAATAACAAATAGGAGAGTTTTTATGATTTCATTATCAATTTTTTTAATAGTTTTAGCACTTGTTTTTGTGGCTAAAGGTGTTATTATTGTACAGCAGGCAGAAGTCGTTATTGTAGAGCGTCTGGGTAAATTTGACAGAGTTCTTCAGTCAGGGTTTAATTTCATAATTCCAGTTTTAGAAGCTCCTAGAGCTATTGATTGGAAAGTTACACAAAAAGGGTTTGATGGCTCAACTTATTCAATTATTCAAAAGAGAACAAAAATTGATTTAAGAGAAGCTGTATATGATTTCCCAAGACAAAATGTAATTACTAAAGATAATGTTTCAATAAGCATAAATGCGTTGTTATATTTTCAGATTGTAGATCCGAAGTCTGCTGTTTATGAAATCCAAAATCTTCCTGATGCAATTGAAAAATTAACACAAACAAACCTTAGAAATCTGGTTGGTCAGCTAGATTTAGACGAAAGCTTAGTATCAAGAGATAAAATCAATCATGAGCTTAGAGCTATTCTGGATGAAGCTACCAATAAATGGGGTGTAAAAGTTAACAGGGTAGAACTTCAAGATATTATTCCTCCAGCAGACATTCAATCTGCAATGGAAAAACAAATGAAGGCAGAACGTGACAGACGTGCAGCCATTTTAGAGGCAGAAGGTTTGAAAAAATCAGCAGTATTAAAAGCCGAGGGTGAAAAAGAGGCTGCTATCAACCGTGCTGAGGGCGAAAAACAAGCAAATATTTTAAGAGCAGAAGGTGTTGCTCAGGCTAGAATACTTGAAGCAGATGGTGAAAAAGAAGCTATTCAAAGAATTATTAATGCTCTTGCTGATAAAGGTCAGCCGGATAAATATTTGATAGCAATGAAATACTTAGAAACAATGAAGACAATAACAAGCGGTAAGGACAATAAGATTGTTTATATGCCTTATGAAGCAACAGGAATCTTGAGTTCTGTAGACGGAATAAAGCAGATGTTTTCTAAATAAATTTTTATGATAATATATATGCAAGAAAGGATACAGAATATGAAAAAAGGTTTATTAATGTTAATAGCAGCAGCTGCTTTTACAACAGCAGCATTTGCATATGACTATGATACAAAAGTGCCGGTTCCAGGAAAAACCCTTGCCGATGGTAAATTACAAGCTGATATGCTATTTCCTGTTTATGCATACGGTTTAAGAATTGCAGCACCTGACTGTCAAACTTTTTCTATTACAGACACAAATATAACTAAGCCTAAAAATAACGGCAGCTGGGAAGAAATTTGGACAGTAAAAGCCTGCACAAGAACAGCTAGAATTCCTATTAAGTTTAGTACAACAGAACAAGGAACTGATTTTGCAATTGACCCTATGGGCGTAAAAGTCGCAAAATAACGTACAGAAGAATTATATATTACGGCTTTGATTAATTTTCAGAGCCGTAATATAGTTTAGCGGGGAAAGATGGATATAACATTTGGAACGGACGGCTGGAGAGCTGTATTAGATAAAGATTTTACAGGAGTAAATGTAGAAAGAGTAACTCTTGCTATAGGGAAATATATAGCTGATAATTTTGGTTTTTGTAAACCTATTCTTATAGGATATGATCCTAGAAATAAGGCAGATGAATTTTCTGCTTTATGTGCGGAATTACTAAAAGGCAAGGGCTTTAATGTACTTTACTCTTCAAGGGTTGTTCCAACCCCTATTCTTGCATATAATGCACTTATTCAAAATGCCTGTGCAATAATGTTTACTGCATCACATAACCCTCCGGAATATTTAGGTATAAAATTTATTCCAGACTATGCAGGGCCTGCAACAAGTGATATTACAAATGAAATAGTAAAAAATATTGATATTGAATTTCCTGGTTCAGATTCATCAGGAACAATGCATAAAATTGATTTTGGAGCAAAATATAATAAACATATTGAAGAATTCATAGACTTTGATACCATTAGGAAATTGAAAACAAATATTGTATTTGATGGTCTGTATTCAGCATCTATAGGCTATTTTGATGAATTATTGAACCAGCATAAGATAAAATTTTCAACACTACATATGTATCATGATAATGAATTTGGCGGAGGAATGCCTGATCCAAAACCCAGATTTTTGAAAGAATTAATTGAAACAGTCAAAAAGATGCCGAATGCAATCGGGCTTGCTAATGACGGTGACGCAGATAGATTCGGGGTTATAAATGAAAATGGTGAATATGTTTCTCCAAATGAGATTATAGCAATTCTTCTTAAACATCTTAAAGAACGCGGTATTGATGGGAGTGTTGTTAAGACAGTTGGTTCAAGCCTCCTTATAGATAGAGTAGCTGCAAAACTAGGTATAAATGTTATTGAAACAGCAGTCGGATTTAAGCATGTCGGAGAAGCAATGCGTAAAAATAAAGTTATAATAGGCGGCGAAGAGTCTGGAGGATTGAGCATTCAGGGACATATACCTGAAAAAGACGGACTGCTTGCTAATTTACTAATACTTGAAACTATGGCTTCAACAGGAAAATCATTGATAGAACTGCAAGATGATTTATATAAAATTGCAGGATGCAGATTTTATACTGACCGTATAGATTTGAAGCTTGATAATCAGGAAGAAATTAAACCAATTCTCGAAAAGGTTAAGCAATTACAAAATATAGGCGAGTATACAGTAACATCAATTGATACTATAGACGGAGTAAAGCTTATGCTTGGTGATACTACAAAAATTCTTGTAAGACCAAGCGGTACAGAACCTTTGTTAAGAATTTATTTTGAGACAGATAATCGTAAAAAACTTGAAGATTTAAAAAATAAAAACTTTATATAAGTGCGATTTTGTTACCTGCAATGACTCGCAGGTGGGTGAGTGCCTTAATTAATCCATTTCCTGCTGGCGATTTTGTATCGGCAGGTATACTTCAATAATTATAGAGCTTACTCTCCCTATTTATAAAAATGTAGGAACAAAATAAACACCTATATAAAGTAATATCATTATGTCATACTTTTTTTTATATTTCAAGCGGGTTATTTTTTCTAAAAATAGCCATCAGGCTGATAGACAACTTAAACTTTTCAGATAAAAATGAGTTAGTGAAAGGGATTTTTTATGAGAGATTTTACAAAGCAGGAATTACTCATACTTAATCTTGTTGCCAAAGGTCTTATGAATAGAGAAATAGCAGAAGAATTAAGTATGTCTAACTCAACAACTAAAGCACATATGGAAGCTATTTACCGAAAACTTAATGTAACAAACAGGGTTCAGGCAGTAGTGAAGGCTATCACGCTTCAAATTATCAAAGTTTAACTTCTGTTATAATTGTGATAGAATTTTCGCATGAGTAGATTTTTGTTAAGAGAAATTCCATATAGCAATATCCATGTAGAACTGGCTGAAATAGGATTTGATTCTTTATATTTAGATGTTATATCAGAAAAATTCAGATATAAAAATATAAAAATATACGGATTATCAACAGCTCAGGCAAATATATTGAAACAAACGGCTTTAATCTTCGGAGCAGACTGTGCCGTCAATAAAAATGTTGTTACCGGAAAAATTGAAACCTCGGATGTAATTCTTTGCGGAAGCTATTCACAGCTGCAAAAGATTGTTTCAAAACTAAAGAGGCAGCCGTTTAAGCTTGCAATGCTTGCTGGGAAAATTCAGGACTTTTTAAACAAACCTGCCGGAAAGACAAAAATAACGGGGATTTTGAATGTAACTCCCGACTCTTTTTCTGACGGAGGATTATATTTAAAACCGGAAGATGCGCAAAGAAAGTTGATTTCTTTAATTGAAGACGGTGCTGATATGATTGATATAGGTGCAGAAAGTACAAAACCTTATTCAGTACCTGTTGCACCTGAAGAGCAGATTGCGCGTCTAAAACCAATTTTATCTTTTATAATAAATGAAGGTTTAACTACAAAAATTAGCATCGATACAAGAAGTTCAGCTGTCGCAGATTTTGCTCTGAATAATGGTGCTCATCTAATAAATGATGTTTCAGGATTCGAATTTGACAATAAAATGGCGAATGTAATTTCTAGATATAATGCAGGTGTAATAATTCAGCATTCAAAAGATAAAGCAGAAAATACGCCTGTTTATAAGAATGTAGTAGATGAAATCTTTTTAAACCTTAAAGATAAAATCAGTTTTGCTCAGGAAGCAGGTATAAATGATATTATCATAGATCCTGGCATTGGATTTGGAAAATCCAGGGAAGATAATTTCAAAATATTAGAAAATATTCAAACGTTTTATTCTCTAGAATGTCCAGTTATGGTGGGAATCTCAAGAAAAAGGCTTCTGCATGTTCAGGATGCTGGTAATGATATTAAAGACGCCTTTACTCTTGCTTATTCCTATCCTCTAATGAGTGCTGGAGTAGATTTTCTTAGGGTTCACAATGTCAAACTCCATAAATTATTTTTAAATTCCTTACCCACATAGGCAATTTATATTCAAAATAAAATAATGTAATATGTAAAATACAGATTAGATGAGAATATAACTATGGGTATTTTAAAAGATTTAATAAGTATAAGTATATTTGTCATTTCGCTTTTTGTTTTATATAAGACAACTGATCATATTGTCGCTCTTGTAACAATTATTGCTGTTACAATTATATTTCTGATTAAACATGTAAGACTTAATAAATACTTAAAGAAAGAGGCTCAAGCTGCAAAGATTAGTGCATTTGAGAAAGATGAACAGCTCAAATGCATGCTGGAAAATATGCCTATATTAGCGTTTCTAAAGGATACGGAAAATAATTTTATTATCGGCAGCTCCTCTTTTGAAGAAGCTATTAATTGTCCAAGAGGAGAATTAAGCACCATGCATCTATCTGATGTTATGGATGAAGAATCCCTCAAATATGCACACAAAGAGGATGAAGAAATTTTTCGTACACAAAAACCTATTGTGGCTGAGAGGAATATTACATATGTAAATCAGCCATTTCTTGGCCGTGTAAGAAAAGCACCGGTCTTTGATGCTAATGGAGATATTAAACACATACTCGTAATATATGAAAATATTGAGGCAGAAAAAGAGATTGAAAGACAAAAAGAATACTTTATCGAAACATTGATTCATGATTTGAAAATTCCAACCCTCGCACAGCTCAGAGGGCTTGAGCTAATAAAACATGAAACAATAGGAACTATCAATGAAGAGCAAAAAGAGCTAGTAAGTCAAATAGAAGCTTCCTGTAAGTATATTCTTGACATGATTTCAATGGTGTTAAAAACATATAGATATGAAAATGGTAAAAAACATCTGGTGTTTGAATATTTTAGTCTTTCAGAGCTCGTAATTGAATGTTTTGAAGAAATTTCTCCTGTAGCTCAGGAAAAAGAAGTAGAATTTGTTTATAAGGATAACGGACTTAATACAATTATTGAGGCAGACAGAGTTGATATGAAGACAGTAGTTCTAAACCTGCTATCCAATGCCGTTATGTACTCTAATCATAATGAGCAGGTGACCGTTAATATAGAAGTTTCTACAAATCATATTCAAGTAGAAATTACCAGCCGCGGCATTACACTTTCAGAACGCGAATGTTCAACAATGTTTAATAAAACTACAGGAGAAGTGCCAAAATACACGACAATTGGGCACGGAATAGGCTTATATCTATGTAAAAAGATTGTAGAAAGCCATTACGGCAGAATCAGTGCCTCAACAGATGGAAAAATTTGTAATAAATTTTTATTCACAATTCCCTTAACTCACAAGAAACATCGTTTTGAAGCCTCACAAACTCTTTATATCTAACCTGACTCATTAACATTTGTAAAAAAATATATATTTTAGGCTGGCAAAACTTAAAAAAAATGTTAATATATGAATTGAAGGGATAATCAGTTTTGTAAAGAATTTTTAATAAAATGTCAATTTTTTTTGTTTATAAGTTTTAAATAGTCTATAGTCTTTAGGTGGAAGTGTGAAAAAAGAAAAAAATTTAGCAGATAAGATTACAAATCTTTCGGATAAAGCCCCGGTTTCATCGCCATTTTTTCAGGAAAAACTGGTGTCAAAGGTTAATGCTTTGACCTTCAATAATCGTGCTAATTCTCTTTCTAATCCACAAACTAAAAATTTCAATAATGATAAAGGCTTGACTTTAAACTACAAAATGGTAGTTGAGGAACTTGTTAAGATACCTCAAATATCGTCTATTACAGAATTTTATTCAAAAATATATTCTATTATTACACAAAATATCGATTCTGATTTCATAGCAGTAGGCTTGTTTAAGGAAAAATCAAGCTGTATTAATCTTACTCTTAAAGATAAGCTTGGAAATTTTTATTCTACAAAAGTGTTTCTTAAAGATATTGATAATCCGATTGTACAAGCGTTTTGCAATAAAGAAATTATTTTTAAAGATGATGTTAACTTCTTGAAACTGGCGTACTTTAAGAAAAATGCAGTTGTTATACTTCCTTTGATATCAGTGAATAAATGCATTGGCGTTTTAATAATAGAAGACAACTACGCAAGACAAAATATAACACTTTATAATCTTATTGCTAATTTTTCTGCGCTTTATTCTCATAATTTAGAACTGCAGGAAATGAGTGAAGGATACGCTAATACGGATAATCTTACACTTTTATACAACCATAGAGGATTTCAAGAAATTTTATCCAATGAGATTTCCAGGGCAGAAATTAATAAGCAAAAGCTTTCTATAGTAATGATGGATGTATGTAATATTACAAAAATCAACAGAGAACTCGGTCACGCAAAAGGTGATGAAGTTATTAAACTTGTCGCAGAAAAAGTTCGTCAAAATATGCGTGAAGGTGATATTGCAGGCCGTTATGGAGGAGATGAGATTGCGATTATTATGCCTAATACCTCTATAGCACAGGCAAAGTATGTTGCAGAATACTTAACCTATTCGCTTTCCTGCTGCTTTATAGATGATATAGGACCGGTTAAGGTTTCTGTTGGTATAGCAACATATCCTGACTGCTCGGAGGATAAAGAAAAACTTTTAATCTTAGCAGAACAAGCAATGTATATTTCTCAGGCAAAAGGATACAAAGATGGTATGTCTGCTATCATTAGTTCTGCAGACTTTAACTTCTGGGATGATGTTGCTTTAAAATCGTACGCAGAAGTTATTGGAAAACGTCATGCCCAGCTGGGTATAAACTTTGAGGATGAATTAATCTCAAAATTTAATGCAGACCATGCAATTTCTGGAGCAAGAATTTCTGAAATCGCAACATCTCTTGCAGGAGCAATTGATGCAAAAGATCCTTATACAAAAGGTCATTCTACTTCTGTTTCCCGTTTTTCAGAGGCTCTTGCAAGGGCTATAAATCTGCCTGAAGATGAAGTTGAGCGTATTAAACTGGGTGCGCTTCTTCATGACGTAGGAAAAATAGGTATTCCTGAAACTGTCTTGAAAAAAGAAGGGCCTCTCTCTGATGATGAGTGGGCAATTATGAAACAACATCCGACAATCGGTGCGGAAAAAGTGCTTATGCCAAATCCATCTCTGAGAGACTTAATTCCGATTGTAAAATATCATCACGAAAGAATTGACGGCAAAGGCTATCCAGAAGGACTCGCAAATGGAGATATTCCTTTGGCCGCAAAAATAGTAGCAATTGCGGATACTTATCATGCCTTAATCAGCGACAGACCTTACAGACGCGGAATGAATATTGAAAAAGCTATATCTATTCTTAACGAAGGCGCTGGAACACAGTGGGACGGCGATTTAGTCAGGACATTTATCCAAATAGCTCCGTCACTAGGTGTTTAAAATATTAGTTCTTAGCGTATTTCAAAAATGTCTGCACTTTTGTCTGCATCATCTCTTCGACAATAAGCCACTTACCATTTGGCTGCTTTTGAATAATCATATATGTTTTAAGTTTATAGCTTTCTCCAGATGGCTGCCTGAGTGATGAAATTTTATACTTTCCATTAGAGATAGGCGTTACTGAAACATTCGTATATGTATTTGTATAATGCCTTATTTTAGCTCCTGCTTGACCGAGTTTCATCTGGGTTATATAAGTTGAAGTATTAGTTTGTACGTCCTGAGTTGTTCCGTCAGGTTTTACAACCTGTCTTATGATTTTAGCACTCGGAGAGTACATATCTGGGATAGTTGTACTATAAGTGTTTGCTGCTTTAACATAATTGTTGAAAAACTGTAAAGCTTCCTGCTTATCATCAGCTAAAACAGATAATGATATTGCTGTAAATACTATAAAAGATAATAATACTTTTTTCATTTTAACATTTACCCCTTATACCTCTGGCAAATCACCTTTGACTTCTGCAACTTCACTGCAATCAAGATGAAAAACTTTATGCAGCCCTTCTACAGCTTTTTTAGCATCATCTTCTGCAACTATACAGCTGATTTTTATTTCGCTTGTAGAAATCATCTTTATATTTATACCTAAATCAGCCAGAGTTTTAAACATCGTAGCAGCTATACCCGGTCTATCAATCATACCTGCACCAACAATAGAAACTTTTGCTATTTTGTCATCAACGAAAACGTTGCTGTATCCAAGTTTTTCTTTAACGCTCTCAACAATTGCGAGAGTTTGTTCAACATCACCTTTATCTATGGTAAATGCAATATCATTTGTATTTAAAGCTTTTCTTGCGTAAGACTGGATAATCATATCAACAGAAACATTTGCATCTGCAAGTCCGTTAAATAATGCAGCTGCTGTTCCAGGATTATCTATCACATCACAAACAACAACTCTTAATTGCGATAAATCCGATGCAACACCGGTAACAGGTTTATGTAATTCCATTTCATCAACTCCTAATATTAAAGTTCCTAAATTATCCAGCTTAAAAGTACTTCTAACCCTAAGCGGTACATTATATTGTTTTGCAGTTTCAACAGCTCTCGGATGCAGTACATTAGCACCAACTCTGGCAAGTTCAAGCATTTCTTCGTATGAAATTTCATCCAGCCTTGAAGCATGAGGAACTATTCTAGGGTCAGTTGTATAAACCCCTTCAACATCTGTATATATATCGCATCTTATTGCATTAAGTGCGCCTGCAAGAGCAACTGCTGAAGTATCAGAACCTCCTCTTCCAAGGGTGGTAATTTCTAAATCATCTGTAACTCCCTGAAATCCTGCAACAACTACAACTTCACCTTTTTCCAGATGGCTGTTTATCTTATCAGTTTTTATGTTTATAATTCTGGCTTTAGAGTGAACTTTCTCAGTCATAATTCCAACCTGAATTGCATTCATGCTGACAGCAGGGCATCCCTGTGCTTGAAGAGCCATTGCTAAAAGAGCTATAGAAACCCCTTCTCCGGTAGAAAGAAGCATATCCATCTCTCTAGATGAAGGATTTTCTGAAATGTCTTTAGCCATTTTTACAAGATAATCAGTAGTATGTCCCATTGCAGAAACTACAACTACTACATCATGACCTAAATTACGCTCTCTAATAACTGCTTTTGCAACATTTTTTATTTTATCAGTATCTGCAACCGAAGTCCCGCCAAATTTCTGAACTACTATTTTTTTCATTGTTTTATACCTACAACATATTCTTTAATATTATATAAACAAATAAAATCTTTGACAACAATTCTTTTTTATAGTTTAGTGTTAAGAATTGTAAAAAAATGGTCGAAAAATTTTTTTAATAGCAAAAAAAATTTTTACCTGTTTTAACGCAAATATCAGGTTTAAAATGAACTATGTAAAAAGGAGCATAAATTTTATGAACATCAACGCAAACGAACTTTTGTTATTGAACAAAAAAATCAAATTTGGTGAGGGGGTAAATTCGGGGGTAAATACCTCTGACCCAGGAAAGTCAGCTGCTGTATTAGCGCCGGCTCCTGAATCAAACGGACCTCAATCAGGTATGAACGCTCTAATGTTTCAGGGCTTGAACAATGTTACTACTAATCCGACATTGGCTACAGAATTAAAAGTTATGAATGAGGCTGCGCCTCAACAAACTGAAGATAAGGCAGCAAATGAATATATAGCTCCTTATAAATCAAATCTTGCTTTTCAGGGAAAAGCTTCTAAAATGAAAACTTTAGCGATGGCAGCATTAATGGGGCTGGCTACATTAGGAGCTTCATCTGCATTGACATCTTGCGATGATAAAGAATATATTCCAGTATATCCTGAAATGCCAGATGTAAATGTTACTGTTAATATTGATTTTGCGGCAATTCAATCAATGTTTGCTCAGATGCAGGAATTGTGGAAGAAGATGCTTGAGTTGCAGCAGATTACTAATGAACAGCTGCAGCAAAATAATGAGTTTATCAAACAGCTTATTGAAATGTACAAAAACGGACAAGCTGATGCTAATGCTTTTTATGAACAAATGTATAACTTTATGATGTCGTCAGAGGCTAATCAAAAGACAATTATTGAACTTCTTACACAGAATGGTATGAAACAGGATGAAGCAAATAAATTCCTTCAGGAAATAATGCAAGAAGTTAAAGATGGTAATCTTACAGCTGCAAAAGCGTGGGAAAAAATTGTAGAAATTCTCGGTGATATTAGTAATAAACTTGATGGTGTCTTTGATAAAATCAATGACATTTTTGAAAATAACGTTGAGATGAAAGACGAAGTTCAAGCTTCTCTTGATAGAATTGAATCTCTTGTAGAAGCTGGAAATGCAAAAGTAGATGTAACTAATAATCTTTTGACAGAATTGATTAATAAATATGAAAACGGTTCATTGTCAAAAGAAGATTTCCAAAAACTTTTAGATGCAATAAGCAAGAATGGTGATAAGATTGATTCTACTAATGATTTACTCGGTCAAATGAAAGATCAGGATAAAGAATTACAGGCAGAAATTCTAAATTATATTGCAGCTGTAGGTTTTGAAATGAATCGCAACTTTGGCGATTTGATTGAAGCTGTTAAAAATAATACAGTTGACTTAAGCGATGTAAAAGCTCTGCTGGAATCTTTGAATCAAAAAGTTGATCAAAATACAGAAGCCGGTAAGGAAAATACAGAAGCAATTCTTAATTACCTTGGTGCAATCGGATTTGAAATGGTTTCTAACATGAATAAGATTCTTGATGAAATCGGTAATAACACAGCTAAGCTTAATGAATTGGCAATGTTGTTAGCAAAAATGCAGGATCAAGATGAAAAATTCCAGAAAAATATACTTACATTAATTGAAAATCTTGGCTCTGAAATCACAGGTAAGCTTGATAACATTATCGGTAAGTTTGATCAATATGATTTCTCTCTTGATGGTGTAGAACAATTATTGGCAAAAATTCAAGCTCAAGATGAAAAATTCCAGAAAGAAGTTATAGATTTATTAAATAAAGTTGTAGGTGAAGTAGGAAATAATACAACTGAACTTAAGAATATTTCACAGTTGCTGGCAAAAATGGAAAATCAAAGTGCCGAATTCCAGAAAAATGTTCTGAATGCTATTGATAAACTTGGTGTAGACATTTCAAAAGACTTAACAAATATTTTCAATGCAATTGAAAATGGTAACAGTGGTTCAAGCAAAAATATAGAAGCTCTGTTAGAAAAAGTTCTTGAAAAACTTGATACTATGGATAACAATCAACAGGCAAGTGCAAAAGCTATAATAGAAGCAATTGGTAATATCAAGATTGATGGCGGCGGAAACATCGATATTTCAAGCTTAGAAAAGATGGTTGCTGAATTAATTGATCTTGTATCTAAGAATAACGGCCTACTGGAAAGCATTGATGGAAAAATGGATGTTCTAAATATGACAATTAACGCTGCTAAGGCTGAAATTATTGAACTTCTTGGCAATGAATTTGATAAGAATGATGCAAGATATCAAAATATTATCAAGACATTAAACGAAATCAAAGCTCAAGGCGGCAACGGCGGTTCATATGATGATACTGAATTATTGAAGAAACTGGATTCTATCCTTGTAATCCTTGATAAAATTGGTAATAAAAACTATGATGATACTAAATTAATGGAAAAATTGGATAAAATTCTTGAAGCAATCAAAGACCACAACATAACTGTTGATATAACAGGTAAGGTTGAATGCGATTGCAACTGCGGCGGAAATCACGAAGGTATCCTTGGTGATATAGAAGATGTTCTTGGATAATAAGTAATATAGCTGGAAAAAGAAAGAGGCGGATGTTTAATCCGTCTCTTTTTATAATCAAAACAATCATGGTTTCTTCTTTATTCAACGATATCTTGTTCAGTATATTCTTTTCCTGTTTTATCATTAAGGTCTTTAAGTGCTGCATCAACATCGCGGCCTTTACCCTGGTTACCGTTACAGTCTGTAAGAATAACTTCATTGTAGCCTGTTTTCTTACCAACGGTTCCCATATAACCAACCGGATTTCCTTCAGGTTGTCTGAATGTAACTTTACCTTTGTCATTTCTTTCACAATCGCCGAGTTTTTCTGGAATGTTGATTGTTGATGGAATGTAACCTGCAAGTAATTTTTTGTATTCTTGTTCATTTTTTGAAACTGCTTTTTTGAGTGCTTGAATAGCTCCGCCTTTTCCGTACATTTTGCCGTAACATTCTTTCCAGGTTGGGAAGTAGGCGTTAACAAGTTCTTCCCAGGAATCACCGAATTTAACTTTGTGAGGAAGTGTTGTATCAACAGGATTATTATTTTTTTCAAGAGGGCATTTCTCAGGAACAGTTTCGCCTTCTTCATCTCCGCCTGTTGTTATTTCTTCGTCGCCATCATCTTCTTCATCAGTATGTTCAACAGGAGGTTTATCTTTCAATTGTTGTACAGCTCCGATAAGTTCTTCTCTGTTAAGAACACCGCCGTTACCAGCCGCATTGTTCAAGAATGTTTTGTAGCCTTCGCAATCCCAAACTTTGTTGCCGTCTTTATCTTCTGTTATGAATGTTGCAGCTATCATCATTAATGCATCTTTGTATTTAGGATCAATAGCCTTTTGTTTTACTTCGCTATCAAGAACCTTTGCGTATTCTTCCAGAGTTGTGCAATTGAACTGTGTTGATGTAATAGGTTTTTCAGGGCTGTCTTTCAGACCGGCGAGTAATCCTAATACTGCTCCAGGGATTGCTGCTTTTAATGCAGTGTCCATAATCTTTTTAGAGCCTTTCCATAAAAGCGGTACAATGCTTTTCTGGTCAATGATAACCTGTAAACCGCCTTCGATTAAATTCAATGTTGCTCCTTCAATAGCACCAAGCTGTTTTTGAAGATCTTGAAGAGTCTTGCCTGAACATTTCAAGTTGAATTCAACATGGTTTGAATTTGTAACTTTTGAATCTAATACATATTTTTTGTTTGTTGCTGCAGAACCTGCTGCACTTAAACCGGTGACTAATGCTCCGGCTGTTGCAGCAAGGATAGCTTTGCCCCAGTTTTTGCCTTCAACTTTGTAACCGCACATTTCTACAAGCATTTTAGCTTCTTCTGGTCTGAGATTTTTTAATTCTGTTGCAACTGCAAGTGCGCTTGTTGTTTTGGTTATTTCTGCTAAAGCTTTGAAGTCAGAAGACTGTCTGTCAAGCTTGTAGTTAGCACCAACGTGTTCTCCAATTATCATTGAGAGTTTAGAAACATCATATTCGCCATTGCCTTTGTCAACTATCAAACCGCTGGTTTTTAATGCTTCAAATAACTGTGTTTTCTTTTTGAATAGTAGGCCGAATGTGACTTTTGAACCGAATGTTGATCTCTTATCAACAGCATCATGAATTTCTTCTGCGCTGAGTCCATCTTCTCTGATACCTTCAACTTCGTTTTTTGTAGCCTGATTTTTTCTGGCAACTTTCATGTCAGAGTCTTTTCCGCTAATCCATTCGCCAAAGTTGTTTTCGCCTCCAAGAGCTTTTTTAGTATATCTGTTATAGTCACCATCAGCTTCTAATGATTTTTTTGCATCTCTTTCAACGCCTTTAGAGCTGGTTGAATCTGATTCGCTGATTGCTTCCCTTACTGTTGCTCTGGCTTCTGGCATGATAGTTCTTTTTTCAAAATCACTGTCTTTTCTCTTCCAGTGAAGTGCTTTGTAGAATATATTACCATGTTTAAGGTAGTCTTTGTAATAGGAACCCTTATCTTTAAATTCTTTTCTAGCTTCTTTGTATGCTGCTTCTTCATCCATTCCTGCTTTTACAAGTTTTTCATAGGCTTCTTTGATTTCACCATATTCTTTAGATCTCTGTGCAACTTCGGCATTTTCAACTAAAGCTTTTAATACGTCTTTTGCGAAATCATCTTTTTTGCCAATCTGTAATTTTTCTTTAACAGTTTTTTCTAATTTATCAACATCGTCTTTTGATTTATAACCAACTTCATTGATTGCATTTAAAATATATTCAACCTGACCCTGCAAATCTTTGTATTTTGGATCATCTGCATTTACGCCGAGTCTTTCCTGGAGCTTAGCTTTTATTTCAGAAGGAGAAGCTGCTACTTCTTCTTTTAAAATTGTTACAACATACTTTTCCATTCTTTTAACATCTTTTTTAGTATATGTTGTTTGCTGAGGATTTGTTGCCGGTTGAGTTGTTTTGATATCAGCACCAAAGATTGCTTTGTAATCATCTTCGCTAACCTGACCATTTTTAACGGCTGCATCTGCATAACCTTTAAAAATTTCAATTTCGTTATTTTCGATAACACCATTTCCATCATCAGCAGCTGTTGCTAACTGTTGTAATTTCCCGCTTAACTTAGAAATTTCAATTCCTTCAATTCCCATAATAATATGCTCCTTTTCCTCGTATTTTTACTCTTGTATATATAAAGTATTTTTAATTACGAGAATTGCGCAGAGCTTTTACAAAACTTTACAATTGTTAATAAAATTATTAAGAGTTTCAAGGGAACGGTTAGACAGCAGTTCGTTTTTGAGCTTTTTGTCTTTTTTAGGTAAATGTTTTTCCAACGGAGTTAAAATACCCCAGTTTGAATTAATTGGCTGGAGCGGCAAGTATCTTACAGAGTTATCGCGTGAGGATATGTGCTTAAGGTGAGCAATGTCGGTTATGTAGAAAGTCAATGCACCCAGCATTGTTTCTCTTGGCAGACTGATAAGAGGTTCTCCTTTTATTCTTCTTGCCATATTAATTCCTGCAAGCATTCCGGTTGCTATAGATTCTGTGTATCCTTCTGTTCCTGTAATTTGACCGGCAAAGAATAGTCCTTTTCTTTGTCTGGTTTCTAGTGTAGGGTTAAGAATTTGCGGACTATTTATAAAAGTGTTTCTGTGCATTACTCCGTAACGAACAATATTAGCTTCTTCAAGCCCGGGGATTGAGTGTATTAATTCTTTCTGCGCTCCCCATTTGAGATTTGTCTGAAAGCCTACCAGATTGAACAGTGTTTTTGCCGAGTTATCCTGTCTTAGCTGCACCACTGCATAATTTTCAATTCCTGTACGTTTATCAATAAGACCTACAGGTTTCATAGGACCGAACCGGAGCGTATCAATTCCGCGAGATGCAAGAACTTCTACAGGCAGACAGGATTCAAAAAACTTTGCGCCGGCATCTACACTGTGCTGTTCTATTCTTGGTGCATTAATTAATATATTATAGAAGTTTTCATACTCTTCTTTATTCATAGGGCAGTTGATATATGAAGCTTCTCCTTTGTCATATCTTGATGCCCAAAAAGCTTTATCAAAATTAATAGACTCTGCTTCTACTATCGGGGCAATAGCATCAAAGAAATGGAGATGTTCGCTCTTTGTGAACTCTTTAATTGCCTCTGCAAACTTATCACTTGTAAGCGGGCCTGATGCTATAATAACATTTCCTTCAGGTATTTCAGTTATTTCTTCTCTTACAAGTTCAATATCAGGATTGTTATTAATACGCTCAGTAACTGCTTTTGAAAAGTCTTCTCTTGCAATAGCAAGTGCATTACCTGCTGGAACAGCATTTTTGTATGCGATTTTAATAAGCTCGCCGCCTAAAATCTCCATTTCTTTTTTTAGAAGGCCGCTGGCATTGGTTATATCAGAGGATCCCAAACTATTAGAGCATACAAATTCGGCACAATCAGAGGTAACATGTGCACCTGTAGTTTTATTGGGCCGCATTTCATACAGCTTAACTTTTATTCCTCTTTTGGCAAGCTGGAGAGCAGCTTCTGAACCTGCAAGACCTGCGCCTATTATTTTAACATCTTCCATGTATAATCCTTTGTCTATTAGTAGCGGCCAACCTGATTTCTACCGTGTTCTTTTGCGTAATACAATCCTTTGTCTGCCCACTCTATCAAATCCTGAGGGGTTTGTGCATTATCAGGGAATGTTGAAACTCCAAGACTTATTGTAACATTAACTTTATCAACAGGAGTCAGATGAAATGGTGTTTCTGCTACAGCTTTACAAATTCTGTTCGCATTGAATAATGCATCTTCTGCAGAAGTATTAGGGAGGATAATTGTCATTTCTTCACCACCGTATCTGCATACATAATCGGTTGCACGCGAATTGTTTTTAAGAATTTTAGCAACCTGCCTTAAAACGGCATCTCCTGCTTGATGTCCGTATGTATCATTGAATTTTTTGAAGAAATCAATATCAATTATGATTAATGAGAAAGCCTGATTGTATCTTCTGGCAATGTCTATTTGTTTTCTTAAAGTATCCTGAAAATATCTGTGGTTATACAGCTCTGTTAATCCGTCTATTGTAGCCAGTTTATACTGGTATTCGAAATCACGTGCTTTCAATAGATATTTAGCTAAGAATGATAGTGCAAATGCAGCCATGATAGAGATTACAGGCATTACAACCGGAATCCACAAATTATATAATTCCATTAAATAATATGAGATAAATAAATATGCAATGCCAAATAGTATTGTAGAAAGCGACGCAAATAAGGTTGAAGTCGATAGCATTACAATAGCACCGACGATTGCTATAACTGATGTAATTATAATAATATCAGTAAACGCATCCGTTTTTCTTATAAAGTTATTATCCAGCATATTGTTAAAGAATGTAGCGTGTACTTCAACTCCGGGATAAATAATGTTTTGTATAGGAACACTTTTATTATCCTGAAGCGCGGTTGCTGTTGTTCCAATAATAATAACTTTATCCTTAAAATCAAATTTTGTATTCAAATTCTTATTAGTGCCGGTCATTGCATTAATTACTTCATACATCGGTATAATTGTATGAGTACCGCTCGGGCCGTACCAGTTAAGTATTGCATTTCCGTCTTTTGTAAGGGGGATTTTTGTATCAAATACTTTTAAGTTAGAATTTGCATCAATTACAAAATCTTTTGCATTTCTTTGTTCAATATAGTCGGCCCCTGCTTTAAAAGATAGATACGGATAGTATTTATCTTTATACATCATAATAGGTGTAATTTCTCGTAAAATACCGTCACTAGCTCTCTGAACGTTTGTCATTCCTATATTAACTTTTCCATCGATTAATGAAGACATTATAGGTCTGCAGTTTTTATAACTTTTTTGTGAAAAATCAACGTTTGAGTCATTTTCAATATTTAAAGCCAGTCTGTCAGGCAAATCTATAGGAAGTCTTAAGCTGGAAGGCTGGTCATCAAGATTCATTCCTGTATATATATTATTATACTTATTCATTGTATCAGCTAAATACTTGTCAGCATCAGCGGTTGCTCTTATGGATTTAATAAACATTAAATCAAAAATTATTGATTGAGGTTTTTGTAATTCAAGATAGTTTATCAAATCGGCGTATACATTTCTCGGTATAGGCCATTCTCCGTACTTTTCCCATAACGATTCTAAGCTTGCGTCGTCTACGGCAAGTACAACAATATCTTTATTTGGCAGAGGACGTTTATGAATTACCTGTAAAGACTGTCTGTAGTCAAAAGTTCTGTTTTCTGCTACTTCAAAAAATGATACTATTACGTTCTTAAGTGTTTTATTATTTTGTAACAGTACAAAACCTATTAGCAAAGTTGCCAGAACAAGAAGCAAATAAGTTCCATAGATAAACCATTTTGTCTTAATAAGATTTTTCATATCTCCCCCAAAATTGTAAATTATATTCTAGTATAGTTAATTTTAGCTTTCTTTGCAAGGATTTTATCCACACAAATACTCTTTTCAATCAGGCTGTTATTGAATTTCAAAAGCTCTGTTGATTGGAGTAAATCAAGCGGGTTGAGTAAATATTTTAATAAGCATTCTTCATGTAAATTCATAATACTTTCTATGACGGCAAAACTTGACAATTCTTTAATAATTATTAAAACGATACTGCATATGTATGATATTTCCAAAAAATATCTAAAAAAAATAAAAAACAAGCCGATAAAATTATTAAAAGAGGTGAAATATATGTTTAACGGATTTTATCCAAGGTATGAATTAGAGGCACGAATACAGCACACAAAGCTTGACAGCTGGGGTGATTTCCCGTCAGCAAGAATGAACAGAGTGGAGGAACCTTCTACTACAGATTTTCAGAGTGTAATGTCAGGCCTCGTAGAAGGACTTAACACCTCAATGAATGCGCCTGATAACCTGTTAAAAGATGCAATGATGGGCTCGGAGAATGTGGATATTCATGATGTAATGGTAGCAATGTCCAAGGCCGAAATTGCTGTTAATGTCGCAACCACTGCAACTGGTAAGGTCATACAAGCGTATGATAAAATAATGCAAATACAGATTTAAGCTTCTCAAAATTAATATATATGTGTATAATAATCTTATAGGGAAGGACTATGGACTTTAAAAAGTTACTTGAAAATAAAATTCTTTTAGCCTCAATTGTAGGAGGTGTTGTTCTGCTTTTAATTGTATTTATTATATGCGGAACAATAGCAGCTTCAAGTAAGTCAAAGAATGATCAGATTGATGTCAGCAAAGAACCTTTAAAAGAAGATGTTGATCTTTTAACAACTGATAATCTTGGAAAAGCCCTTGAGATTCAGGCCCTTCTGGCTAGAAATAATATTGTTGCAGCCCGTGCCGTTGATGGTACTAAATCTGTACTTCGTCTTAAAAAAGGCGACTGTACACCTGGTATGAAGAAGTGTACAACCGAACAGAGAGATAGAGCAATTATGGTTATTGTTGAAAGCGGTTTGTACGACCAGAATGTTGGTTTAGAAATTTTTGATAAAGGTGATTTTACTTCTACTAAAGAGGATAAAAGAATAAGACTCGTAAGAGCTATGAATGGCGAGTTGGCTCGCTTAATCAGAAGAATAGATGGTATTGAAAATGCATCCGTATTTATTTCAATTCCTGAGCAAACGATGTTTTCGTCTATGCAAAAACCAGTAACAGCAACTGTACAGCTGCAAGTCGCAGTCGGTCAAACTCTTAATATGGGAACAATAAAAGCAGTTTCTAACCTGCTTTTAGGAAGTGTTTCCGGCTTGAAGAATGAAAATATCTCTATTACAGATACAAATGGGCATGTATACAATAGTTTAGTAGATGCTCAATCTGAAATGCTTGCAAGGCTTCAAGAAAATGATAAATACATGCAGGAGAAAGTTCAAACCCAGTTGAATAGACTTATCGGTCAGGGTAAGTATGTTGCGACAGTAAGTACTTTCCTTAAGCAAGCTCCTGTTGAGAAATTTACTATAGAGTATGATCCACAGAAGAAAGCTTCTGTTACGGAACAAACTTTCTCAGAAGGTCTTGGTGACCAGACTATGGACACAAATAAAAACACCAATGCTGTAAGTGTATATCTTCCAAACGGACTTCCGGCAGGCAGCTCTGACTCAACTCAAAATAGAAGCTATTCAAGAACTGCACGTGAAACCCAGTATGGTGTTACAAAGGTTCAGACAAATGAATATATGTCGCCAGGAACATTAGAAGAAATTTCAATTGCAGTAACATTAGAAAAAGATGCACTTCCGGTTGAGCTTACATTAGAAGAATTAAAAGAACTTGTTGCACATGCCGCAAGCCCTAAGGCTGATCCTGAAAATGTGACAATCGCATTTGCCGATTCGCTTGATCCATTTATGGCCGGTGATAAAAACGTAAAAGCTCCTATAAAGGCAGAACATGGCAACCCTTGGTGGCTAGCTATTGCGCTCCTTGCATTTGGTTTGTTCTTCGGACATAAAGCTTTAACTCAAAAGATTAATGCAGCAAAAGCAGCTCAAGAAGAAGAACTCAATCGTTTGAGAGAAATGAATGAGGCTCAGGAAAAACAGATTAAGGATTTAAGCGTAAATGCTGCGGATTTAATCCAGAAACAGTCACAACTGCAGCAAGGCCTGCTTGAACAGCAAAACCGTCCTGCTGCAATTCCTACTTCAGGTGCTGAAATTCGTGAAGCTCTGCGCGAATTAAAACGCGAATTTGACGGCGTTGATGAAGCCGAAGCAGGTGAAAAAATCAGAAGCTGGATTGAACAAGGTTAGGAACAAACTTAAATTAAATTATCCATCAGCTCTTCAAACTCAGGAAAAGAAATATTTGTCCATTCAAACCCGTTTATTGCAATTTCATTTTTGCATACAAGCCCTGCTATATAAAAACTCATTGCAAGCCTGTGGTCGTGATAACTTTCGAGTTCTGCTCCTCCGCTTAATTCTTTTTTCCCTCTTACAATAAAACCGTCTCGGGTTTCTTCTATATTTACTCCGATTTTTGTGAGTTCATTTACTAAACACTTAATCCTGTCAGATTCTTTGTTTCTCAAATCTTCTGCATTTCTAACAATTGTTTCACCCTTTGCCTGAGAAGCTAATACAGCAATTACAGGAAGTTCATCAATTAATCTTGGAATATCTTCTCCTTCAATGACACAGCCATTTAAAGTTCCTGTATATTGTACTCTTATGTCGGCGCAAGGCTCACCTGCAATTATATGTTCATTCATTATCTCTACGCATCCGCCCATTCGAGATACAATGTCAATTATTCCTGAACGTGTATGGTTAACTCCAACATTTTTAATAACAAAATCTGAACCTTTAACTATTAATCCTGCTGCAACAAAGAATGCTGCAGAAGAAATATCTCCGACTACATCAATATCTTTAACTGTTAATTGTGAAGGTTTAACACAAACACTTGTTCCGTTAATTTTTATATCTGCACCAAGATATTCAAAAAGCCGTTCTGTATGGTTTCTTGAGGTGTAAGGCTCTATGAAAGTGGTTTCACCATCCGCGTTCAATCCCGCAAGCAATAAGCAGGATTTAACCTGAGCGCTTGCCAACTTTGAGTGGTAAGTAATACCTTGAAGCGGACGTCCTTTTATTATTAATGGCGCGTGGCCGTCAACAGAAGTTATATCAGCTCCCATAAGCGTCAAGGGCTCTATAATGCGTTTCATAGGCCGTTTTGAAAGGCTGATATCACCAACCATAACAGAGTCAAAGTTCTGACCCGCAAGGATACCTGATACAAGGCGCATTGTTGTACCTGAATTACCATTATCCAGAGGGGTTTGAGATTTCTTTAATTCACCTGTGGATTTAATTTTTAAAGTTTTGTTGTCAATAAATTGAATATCTACACCAAGCTGTTTGAATAAATTTAAAGTCGAATGACAATCTGCGCCGCTTGAGAAGTTTCTTATTATGCATTCACCCTTGGCAATTGATGAAAACATTACAGCTCTGTGTGATATTGATTTATCAGAAGGGATTGTTATACTTCCTCTGAGTCCCTTTTTAATTTTTTTTACTGTTTTTAGCATCTGACAATCTCAAAAATTTCTTTACATTTACCAAAAACTTTTTTAGCATCACTAAGAGCAAGCATATTTGGCCCATCACATAATGCACAATCTGGATCTGGATGTACTTCAAAGAAAAGCACATCTGCCCCTGCTGCCATAGCAGCATTTGCAAGAGTGGGAACGAATCTTCTGTCCCCGCCTGTTGAATCTCCGTTTGAACCAGGCATTTGAACGCTGTGAGTAGCGTCAAATACTACAGGATAGCCAAATTCTTTCATAATAGGAATTGCCCGAAAATCAACAACAAGATTTCCGTAGCCGAATGTTACTCCTCTATCAGTTAGCATAATTTGTTTATTACCGCTGTCTTCAACTTTTTTGACAAGAGATTTCATTTGCTGCGGTGCCAGAAACTGACCTTTTTTAATATTAACTATTTTACCTGTTTTTGCTGCCGCAACGAGTAAATCAGTCTGTCTGCATAAAAATGCAGGTATTTGAAGAATGTCTGCAACTTCAGCAACAATAGCCGCCTGCTCCGGAAGATGAATATCCGTAACTACTGGAAGCTCAAATTCTGATTTAATTTTGGAGAGCATTTCCAGACCTTTTTCCAGCCCCGGGCCTCTGTATGAAGTTATAGAAGAACGGTTTGCTTTATCAAAAGAGGATTTGAATACATAATTTATATCCAGTTCTTCACATACCTTTTTTAAACCTTCTGCTGTTGTGCGCAGTATATCCATTGATTCTGCCGCGCAGGGGCCGGCCAGGATAGTAAGTTTATTTGCGCCGATTTCAAAGTTATTAAGTTTCATTTGTCATCCTTCTGGTAGTCTTACCATTGAGGCAGAGTTGTATCGTAACAAAAATTTTGTAGTATTTTAAAATATCTGCCGACAATGCGTTCTTTTCTTTTTGTAACTTTTTCTTTTTAGTAAAGAAAAAGTTAATTTATATCCCAACGACCGCAGGTACCGCCCCAGCGAGCAATAATGTTGCCTTTGATATCGCCGATTTTTTCGACATGGCCTACTGGTTCTGCGCCTTCAAGGATTGTTATAACTTCACAATTGTTAGAACATCCTGTACACTGGCAGGTTACTGACTGGAAGTTCATGCTTCCGACTTCCCATCCTTTAAACTTGGTTTCAGTTTCAGTGTACTGGTGGTTTTCCATTGCAAGAAGCGCTGCTCCTATTGCACCCATTGTTTGGTGATTTTCCGGAACAACAATTTTTGTGTTTAAAGCTTCTTCAAAAGCCTTAACCATACCGGAGTTAGTAGCAACACCACCCTGGAAGGAAATTGTAGGAAGCAGTTCTTTACCTAAAGCTAGGTTAGAAAGATAGTTTCTAACTAGTGCCTGACAAAGTCCGTAGAGCAGGTCTTCTACCGGATAGCCTAACTGCTGCTTATGGATTAAGTCTGATTCTGCGAAAACGCCGCATCTTCCTGCAATTCTTGCCGGATTGTCTGATTTAAGCGCTGTTTCTCCGAATTTTTCAATAGGAACATTTAATCTTTGAGCCTGATGATCAAGGAAACTTCCAGTACCGGCTGCGCAAACTGTGTTCATTGCAAAATCTGTAACAATACCGTCGCGGAGAATGATTATTTTACTGTCCTGCCCGCCGATTTCCAGAATTGTTTGTACTCCCGGAATATTTGTACTTGCAGCAACTGCGTGCGCTGTAATCTCATTTTTAACAACATCAGCTCCTACAAGAGCACCTGCAAGGTTTCTTCCTGAGCCGGTTGTTCCTACTCCTCTTACAGAATAATCACACAGTGCCTGCGATATTATCTGCTTCATGCCATTTTGCACTGCATCAACAGGTTTTCCTGCAGTCTTTAGCATAAATGAATCAACATATTTACCTTTTTCATCTACCAGTGCTAATTTTGTCGTAACCGAACCAACATCTATTCCTAAATATACATCTAAACTCATCTTTTTACCTTCTTCCCTCTGAATTTAATGTATTTATTATATCACAAAAGTATGTATCGGGGCTTAAAGTTTTGTAACAAAAGTGCAATTTATCTAGCCTATCTGACTTAATTCCTTCCCTCAAAAGGGAAGGAATGTTTACCCCTCTCCTAGGAATTTACCCCCTAGAATTTCTTTAGATGTGCATACGCTGCATCCATTGCTTTTTTGCCCATTTTGCCAAAGTCAATTGTATACATTGTGCTGTCGCCGATTTGGATTACATCAGCAATCTGCCCTACTCCTAATTTGTCGTGGAACACTCTTTCACCAACATTAAAGAAGTATTGTGTTGCAGTGTTTTTTAATTCTTCTTCAACTTTTTGCTGCTGCTGTGCTTCTGCATCCTGACGTTTTTTTTCTTCAAGCTTGCGCTTCATAATATTGTCTTCAAAAAACGCTTTAATTTTTTCCTCTTCTTTTTCCTTGTTGAGCGGACTTTTTTTGATAATTACCCTGCTTGGAGTGCGCTGAACAACATTTGTTGTCTTTTTCTGCGATGGAGCAACAAAATCTTTGCCAAAACCTGTACTGCTTGTATTACCCCTGCTCGCCGGTGCAACAAAGTTTGAACCGAATCCGGAAACCGGTTTGACAAAACCATCTTTGTTAGATTGCACTTTTTTAACTGCGCTTCTGAAAGTGCTTCTATCCTGCGGAGTATCCAAGTCGTATTTACCCCCGGATTCTTCCTGCTCTATCAGTTTAGATGGGATTTCCTCTAAAAATCTGCTAGGTGTGTAATATTTGTATTCACCCCACATCTGGCGCCTTTTTGCGGTTGTTAAATATAACTTGGTTTCAGCTCTTGTAACGCCAACATACATAAGCCGTCTTTCTTCTTCCAGCTCTGAAAGGCTGTTAGAACATCTTGCAGATGGGAAAATCCCTTCATCGCATCCGGCGAGGAATACAATCGGAAATTCCAGACCTTTGGAGGCGTGAAGCGTCATTAAGGTAACATTGTTTGCGATTTCGTCCATACCGTCGATATCAGACACAAGAGAAACCTGTGAGAGAAATTCCCCGAGTGTATTGTCCAATTCTTCCGGTTCAAATTCGTTTGCGACGTTAACGAGCTCCTGTAAGTTTTCTATTCTGGTCTGGTCTTCATCTGTCCCAGAGGCTGTAAGCTCGCGTAAGTAACCGCTTTTTTCAAGAATTAAACTTAAAAATTCCGGAAGTGAATATCTCGGCTCAGCTTCTTTGAGTTTATCAATCAATGTCATAAAGTCTTTTAGCTTAGTCGCCGTTCCTGATTTTATCGCTTCTATATCATCAACCTCGCGGATTGCTGCGAATAAGCTAATATCTTTTTTATCTGCGTATTCTTGTAAATGTTTAAGTGTTGTTTCTCCTATTGCACGCTTTGGAACATTAATAATTCTTCGCAAGGACTGCGAATCATCATTATTATAAATTAATTTAAGATAGGCAATTGCGTCTTTAATTTCTTTACGGTCATAGAACTTAAGACCGCCGTAAATCCGGTACGGTATACCGGCAGCAATCAGGGCTTCTTCAAGTGCTCTTGACTGGGCATTTGTTCTGTAAAGAATTGAAAACTGATTATAATTATCCGAAGTATCTCTTATTGATTTAACAATATAATTTGCTTCATCTGCTTCATCCTGCGCTTCATATAGGGAAATTTTTTCCCCGTCGCCTTTTTGGGAATAAAGCACTTTGTCCACACGCTCTTCGTTATTTTCAATAATTGCGTTTGCAGCATTAAGAATATTAGCAGTAGAACGGTAATTTTGTTCCAGTTTAACGAGTTTTGCGTTTGGAAAATCGTTCTGGAAGTTCATAATAATTCTAAAATCCGCACCCCGCCAGCTGTAAATTGATTGATCCACATCACCTACAACGCATAGTGAGCGGCTTTCCGGTATGTCCTGCTGCAAGTTTGTGTATAATGCTTTAACTAGCTGGTACTGAGCCTGGTTAGTATCTTGATACTCGTCGACCAGAATATGCTGGAATTTGTCGTAATATTTCTTTCTAACTTCTGCATTTTGTTCAAGAAGCTTAACACAGAGCATAAGCATATCGTCAAAATCTATTGCATTGTTGTTATTGAGGGTATTTTCATAATACTCAAATATTTTGGCTATATTTTGCGACTTAAAATCACGTGCAAAAGTTGCAAATGTGTATGCATCCTGCATTTTGTTCTTTGCATTTGAAATAACAGCTTTAATAAGTTTAGGCTGATAAATTTTATCATCCATATTCAGCTTTTTGACAGCCTGCTTAATTACAGCAACAGAGTCTGTTTCATCGTAAATAGTGAAGTTTTTATCAAGTTTTTTGCCGGACTGGAAAGAGTAATTTTCTATATCCTGTCTTAAAATACGCCCGCAAATACTATGGAAAGTACCAACCCACATATATTTAACGATATTTTCGCCCAGAATTGCAGAAAGTCTTTCTTTCATTTCTTTAGCAGCTTTATTAGTAAATGTAACAGCAAGAATTTTGCCTGCAATTGCTCCATTTTGTATCATATAGGCAATACGTGAGGTCAAAACCTTAGTTTTTCCGCTTCCAGCACCTGCGAGTATAAGTAAAGCACCTTTTGTAGTCTTAGCTGCGTCAAGCTGCTCTTTATTAAGATTCTCTAAAATATTTTCCATTCCCCTATTCCCAAACTGTCAATTTTGTGATATTATATATCAGCATACACAAAATATTTATAAATGACAATACAGTTTTAAAGGTGGTACGATGAGCGATATTTTAAATTCAATTGACGATGAAAAACAGCCTTCTATAATGGTTCCTATTGGTGATTTGGATACAGCTGAACACTCTCCGGATACAGTAGATGAGCTTGCTATGGAGTTAGCTACTATAAAACAGCCCGCCAAAAGAATTGCAATTATCGGTTCAAGAAATCTTGCCATTACTCATCAACAGATGATTGAAACTTTAACAACAGCTCTTGTAAGACAGGGCAATACTATTATTACATCAGGCGGCTCCTGCGGTACAAACGCAGCAGCAATTCGCGGTGCTATGAAATCTAACCCGGATAAATTGAAAGTTATTTTACCTCAAACAATCGGTCAGCAGCCTTCTGATGTTCAAGACCAGCTTATAGGTGTACCTAATATTGTTGAACATTCGGATAGAGCGATGATGACTCTTGCTGATGCTTCAAGAGTATGCAACAGAGAAATTATAGATGACTGTAATCAGTTAATCTGCTTCCTTTCTCATACAAGTAAAACGCTTCATACAGCTGTTGAGTATGCAGAAGAGAATCACAAAGTAGTTACAGTATTTTACCTGGATTGATAGAGTATGGATTTGATAAAAAAACTCACAGGCAAGAATCCTGATGAGTATGAAGGTGTCGCAAAATCACTCGTTGACAATTCTGATGTCAACCTTTTTGCAAAGCTTGTAAAACAGGACGATTTTCTGTTCGATTTTGTAAAAAATAATGTAGCAAATCGTATAAAAAAAGCGGTTAATCAGGATAACTATCTAAATCTGTTGAATTTTTTAGATAATTATTCTCCTTCTTATGATTCTATCATTGCTGAATGTTTATATAATTTCGGCGGGATTGAGATTTTGCCGGCTATGAAAGAAATATTTGTAAATGGAAATGTTGAAAAGAAAGCTTATGCCCTTAAATATTTCTCTTTTGTGCCGCGGGAATATGTGGAAGAATTATTACCGCTTATCAGACAGACAGCTGTTTCGGAGTTTGAACCGCTCAGCATTAATTCTATAGAAGTTTTATCTAAAATGAACGATGAAATTTTTAAAACAGAAGCTCTTCAAAAGTTAAATTCTGAAGATGAATTTGAACAGTATAACGGAGTTAAGTATCTTGTTGCTTTTAAGGCTTTAGATGCACTGCCCCAAATACTGCAGGTGATGAAAAAATCTTCACTTTCTGAAAATATAGCGTCTGAAATTCCTTATTTGGTACCGGTAGAGGATTTAATAAAAACAGATGACGGGGTTTTAGTATTGTGCAATATTGTAAGTGCTATACCAGAAATTATTCCGCCATCGGCTGTAATTGATTACAATCTATTTAGTATTTTTGAAGATTTATATTTAAATAATTTATCAAGCTCTTCTGCAGTTTTATTAAGGCTTGCACAGGAAAAATTTGCTGAGCTTACAAGTAATGACGAGTATTTGTATGATTGTGATAAGAATACAAAAGATGAAGTTTTTGCAATAAATCAGCTTCTGGTCGGAATTGACAGCTATAAATTGAAGAACCTGCTTTATGATGAACTGTATGACGAAAGTGAATTTGTATTTTTTGCAGTAGATTTTGTCGATGAAGCAGAAGAATTGGAATCATTGCTTGATACTAAAAATCCTACGTTAATTTTAAAAGTACTTTTAAAATTAAAAGACAAACAAATGCTTACGCAATCTCATAAAGATATTGCTTCAAAAAACATTGGAGAAAATGAACTGAAGCAATACATTGAAGCATTGTAAGTTTTTTTTATTTTAATTAATAATATTTGCTGTTATTCAAACTGAGTGGTTGAGTAAATTCGTTAACCAGTTCAGAAGAAACCTTCCAGTTAATTTTTCCCTGCGGGTATTTGATAAAATGTTTGGTAGAACACATAGTTGTAACATAGCAGGCATCCAAAATATTCATGAAAGAAATATCAACATCCATATTTTCGCAGTGATATCTGTCAATATAATTACAGATAAAATCCACTGCTTCCTGCGGATTTGTTGTATTCGGGGTAAGTATGTCACTACTAGGTAATAGTTGCAGCATGTATATTTTTTCCTTAATAATAGATATATCGGCTGGGCGGGAAAAAAGATTTAATAATTTTTTATTAAATACTGCAAACAGATGAGTTTTTTATTGTATAATTTTTCTCAAAGGAGAGTTTATATATGAAAAAAGAAAATGCACTTGATGCCGCAAAAAAAATAAAAATGTTAGTGTTTGATGTTGACGGAGTTATGACTGACGGAAGCATAACTTATGATGAAAACGGAGTAGAGTATAAAACTTTCAATGCAAAAGACGGTCATGGTGTTATAAGAATGAGAAATTCCGGTTTTGTAACTGCTATTATTACGGCCAGAAATAACGGTACAGTTCAGCATCGTGCTAAAAACTTGAATTTTACAGAGTTATATCAAGGTCGAAAATATAAACTTCCTGCTCTCATGGAACTTATGGAAAAGTATAATTTGTCATATGAAAATATATCATACATGGGAGATGATCTTCCTGACATATGTATTTTGGAAAAAGTCGGACTTGCTTGCTGTCCGGCTGATGCGGTCAAAGAAGTTCAGGAAATTTGTAATTTTAAATCATCCTTTGGCGGAGGTAAAGGTGCAGTAAGAGAGTTATGCGATTTTATTCTGGATGCACAGGGGATTGAAAAAGAATATTTAATCTCAGAAGGTTCAAGCAAATAATTTTGCATTTGCCATCCGGCCGCCGGTTATAAAAAGGTAACATTTTGTTAAAATCGTATATACTACGGCTTGTCCAAACCCTGACAAATTCGTATAATAGTGTACGTGTTACACTTAGTCGTAAAATAGGGGCGGAAACTTGAAAATATCTTCAATTAACTCGCAGATTCAATTGTCTAAAAAACAACTGACATCTAAAGATAGCAAACAGAAGTTATCACACAAAAATCAGCAGAATGGAGCTTATAATCCTTCTTTTAAATCTATTGGTATGTCTTCTGTGCTTGATTTATCTAGTTTTATGATGCAGTGGATTGAAAGTAAAGGTTATCTTGTTTCATTCCTTATTCAGGATGGTCTTGGTATGACTGCACCTAGAGTGTGGACAGGTTTTCACCGTGACAAAGAAATTACAGGTGAATATAATGTTCAAGAAGGTCTTGAAGTATTAGGCCGTGAAGGAATAACCGGACCTTATATTATTGGTGTAGCTCCGGCTATACTTGCTTTAACCGGCAAATTCTGTAAATCTACTAATACCAATACCAGACTTATAAAACGCTTGGGGGCAAATCTCAAAGAAATGATTTCAAGACCAGAGTTTGATAAGTCAATTAAAAATGATGCTCAAAAATTCAAAAATGAATTTTATAAATATAATTTGTCCAAAATTTATAAGGACACTGTTCCTAATGACACAAAATCTGAAGAAACAATAAACTATCTTGTAGCTGAATTTGAAAAATATAATTCAAAAGACAAAAAAGCCAGCAAGGAAGCTTTAAATAATATTGTTGAAAAGATTAATAATAAAATGGTTGAAAATTCTGACAGTTTGTATTCAATCAATAAAGTTTACGTAGGTACTGATAGCACAAAGACAGCTTTCAGTTCTGGCGAAGTTATAAGAGCTTTGAAAGATTTCGGAGAAGATGCAATTGCTAACAATTCTGCTGCTTCATCAATAGATGCCTCTGCTGTTGATAATATTAAAAATAATTTTGCAGCAAAACGTCTTTTAACAAATATTGCCAATATAGTAGTTACTCTGGGAGGCTTATCAATACTTCCGAAGCTTTATGCCCCAAGTGATGTTGCTCCGGGTGCAAAAACAATGGCGCATCTGCAGCATAAAGACGGCAATAATAACACAAAAGATGCTTCAAATCCTTCTTTCAAAGGAAAAGGTATTAATACAGACGGTTTCTTTGCAAAATTTGGTAAGCTTATAACAAAATATACTCCGGAAAAGTTACATGAACTTTTGGAATATACCGGATACAATTTCTCTAAGACAACATTTGCACTTCTTGCAACTTTAGGGCTGCTGCTGCCGAGAGGAAAACGTGCATGGGATAGAGCTCAGATTGATGAAAACGGAAAACGTGATATGACAGAGATTAATGAAATACTTTTGCGTGATACTGTATCTTCCTTGTCTGTTGTATTTGCAGTTCCTCTTTTAACCAAAATGATGGTAAGAAGTTACGAAGATAAATTAGGCTTCATCCTGACAAATAGAGCTTCTGATGGTAAAAATGCCTTCAGAAGAGCAATGGATGTAATAAATCCTTACAGCGATTTAGAAGTTTTATCTGTAGCTGACTTAGACGCTATATACGGTAATATCGACTCAAAGGCAAAACTTCTTAACTTTTCAAAATTTGTTAACTCCAAGGGGGGAGATTTGGAAAAAATTATTTCTAAATCTGAAAATAGCAATGTAATGTTTAATGACAAAACATTCACTCTTGAGTCAATAAAGAATCTTTCTAAAGCCGAAAAAAATAAGAAGATTATAGAATTATTTGAACGAATAGATGAAGCTGATCCGCATGTAAAAGAAGGTATTTCAAAATTAATGAAGGGGTCGGGCAATATTAAGCACAATAAGATTGCTAAGATGGCAAGAGGACTAAATTCTCTGCCGGGATTTATTTCTACAGTGTTTATATCACCGGTTCTTCTGGGTATCTTAATACCAATGTTAACATATCATAATACCAGAAAAGCTAATGCGAAAAAAATGGCTGAAAAACAAGCATAAATTAGAAGTCTGAATTTATAGACATGAGTATCTGTTTGTTGTAATATGGTCGGGGATAAATTAATCGTGACAATTCCGGGGAGATATTATGAGATTACACAACTCTTACACAAATCAGATTGAAGATTTTAAAACCATTGATGAAAATAAGGTTAAAATGTATGTTTGCGGGCCTACAGTTTATGACAATGCTCACTTAGGACATGCAAGATGTTATATTACATGGGATGTTTTATACAGATATTTAAAATTTAAAGGCTATGACGTTACATATTGCAGAAATGTAACGGATGTTGATGATAAAATTCTTAAAAAAGCTGAAAAAGAAGGCAAAACCCCGGAGGAAGTTTCAACATACTGGTATCAAAGGTTTAGCGAAAGCATGAAAGCGCTTAATAATTTAAAACCTGATATTGAACCTTTTGCAACAAAGACACTGGGTGAAATGATTTCAATTGTAAAAGATTTAATAAACAAAGGATACGCTTACGAAGCTGATGGCGATGTGTATTTTAGGGTTAAGAAATTCCCGGCTTACGGGTATTTATCAAAACAGCCTATAGACCAGTTAGAAAGCGGAGCAAGAATTGAAGTCGGAGAACAAAAAGAAGATCCGCTGGATTTTGCGCTGTGGAAAAAAGATGAAAAATTCGGGTATAAATCTCCATGGGGAGTCGGCCGTCCGGGCTGGCACATTGAGTGCTCTGCTATGAGCAGAAAGTATCTTGGAAAAACAATTGATATTCACGCAGGAGGAGCGGATTTGATATTCCCGCACCATGAAAACGAAATTGCCCAGTCAGAATGTGCTAACGGCTGTAAATTTGTTAACTACTGGCTGCATAACGGATTTGTGACTATTAATAAAGAAAAAATGTCTAAATCGCTTGGAAATTTTCTTACGATTGATGATTTGCTCAAAAATTACGATGCTAATACCATAAGATTTTTTATACTTACAAACCATTACAGAATGCCGGTTGAATTTTCTGATGAAGCTTTGCAGGCAGCTGCAAACGGTGTAAAAAGAATGCTTAATGCTAAAAGAACTCAGGTTGACGAAACTCTTGATATACCAACGTTTGAAGAGTACAAAGAATTTGTAAGCGCAATGGATGAAGATTTGAATACCTCAAAAGCTCTCGCTGTTCTGTTTGATTTGGCAGGCAAAGCAAATAAAGATGTTCCTTATGCGTTTACTCTTTTATTTAAGCTGGCTTCAACGCTGGGATTTACTTTTGAAAAAGCAACTCTTTCAGAAGAAGAACTTAATGCAAAACTAGCAGAGATAAGCACAGAGCTGGGAGAAAATTATTCTTCTATGGAAGAAATTATTGAGAAGAGGAAGATTGCAAGAGCAGAAAAGAACTGGGAGGCTGCTGATAAAATCCGTGTTGCTCTTGATAAGGTTGGAATTGTATTAAAAGATTCTAAGGATGGTACTATTTGGGAATTAAAATAAAATTAATCACAGGATTGTTTTTTCTGCTTGTGTTTTCAGCAGGAGTTCTTCCTGTATTTTCGGATGATAATATTGTAAGAGTCGGGTTAACTGATAATAAATTTCAAAATGTATTAAAGCAGGAAGTTACTGTTTACGGGACTGCGGAATGCGATATATGTGATAAAGAAACCCGTAAGATAATAGCTAACGCAGCTGAAGGAACTGACATAACTATTAGAAATGGTGAAGTCGGGCTTGATTTAACAATAAAAGGGAAAACAACAACATTACGCGATTTTGTAATAGTTTGTCCCAGAGGCGTTCTGGGGGTCAAAGATTTAACACGAAAAGGCAAACCAGCATTGTATCATGGAGCTTTTGAAGTTGTTCAGCATCCTGATAGAAAAGGTTTTTATCTCGTAAATCTGGTAGAAACTCAAGAATATTTAAAAGGAGTTGTTCCGAACGAAATGCCTGTAAGATTTGGGTTGGAAGCCTTGAAAGCTCAGGCTGTAGCTGCAAGAAATTATGTGTTAACGCCAAGAACACAAGCTTATAAAGAGTTTAATGTTGTAGATAGTGTTGCAAGTCAGGTTTATTACGGAGTGAATACCGAGGACGATTTGGCAACAAGAGCTGTAATGGAAACTGACGGAATTGTTGCTCTGCATAACAATGAACCAATCCTTGCTTTATACAGCTCTACGGCAGGGGGGTATACGGAAAGCTATTCAAATGCTTTTTCTGATCCTTTGACAAAAATATTTCCTTCTATACATAAGCCGTATTTGACAGCAGTACCTGATAAATCAGAGTTTCAGCCTCTGAATGAAGAAGATAAAGCTCGGGAGTTTTATGAAACAAAAATTCCTTCATTTGACATAGATTCACCTTATTACAGGTGGCAGAAAGAGTGGACAATAAGCGAACTTGAAGATGTTCTTAAATCAACATTAGCAGCTCAATCCAAGACAGGATTTATTCATCCTGCATTTAAACAGGTGGATGAGCTGGGACATATAAAAGATATTAAGGTTATGAAGCGCGGTGATTCCGGAAAAGCCATTGAAGTAGAGTTAATGACTGATAAAAATTGCTATAGAATAGCTAAAGAGCTTGTAATCCGCCGAGTTTTTCAAAAGGATGGAATATCTTTGCCGAGTGCAAATATAATATTTGAAAATAAAATTGACAGCTATGGAAATATTACAGATGTTGTTATTATGGGTGGCGGTTTCGGCCATGGTGTTGGTATGAGCCAATACGGAGCAGGTTATATGGCAACGAAACTTAAACAGCCGTATTATAATATTTTAAGACATTATTATACGGGAATTAATTTGGGAACTTTGCCTGTAACAGTATGCGGAGATGAGGTTAAGCAGACATTCTGGGCGCCTATAGGAAGAGCCCAGCTGGTTATCACTAATTCAACTGCTGCTAAAATTGCAGTCAGAATTAACGGTAAAGCAATGGAATTTCCTGTAACCAAAACAATATTCCAAAAAGATTACAGAATTGATATTTCAAGATATATTGAAGATGGGGCAAATACGATTGTATTTTATCCTCCGACTTTGGGACGTGCAGTTACTTTGTATGTGGAATTGGTAGAAAAGTATGGATACGGTGAATAAAGCGAAAAAGGACGAAACGCAGAGTGTTCTAAAAGCAGCATGGCTTATTGCGCTTGTAACTATAGCAAGTAAATTTATGGGATTTGTAAGGGATATGGTTGTTGCAAATTATTATGGTGCAACGCTTGTATCTGATGCTTATTTTTACGCATTACAAATACCTTCGCTTGCAATAATTATTCTTGGCGGAGTTGGAGGCCCGTTTCACAGCGCTGCAGTTGCTGTATTTTCTAAATTAATTCCGGATTTTGATTCTAAGCCTGATGAGTTTGTAAATAAACTATATAATACTTTTTTAACGGTTTCGTTTCTGTTTTTTGCTGCTTGTTCCATATTAGGTTTTTTCTTTGCGGATAAAATCATGGGAATAATAATTTCAGCAGGCTCACCGGAACTTGTTGCACTTGCTTCTGCGCACTTTAAAATTATGTCACCGGTAATTCTTATTGGTGGAATAATAGGGATTTACTACGGGCTTCTGGTTACTCACAAGCAGTATATTCTGCCTAACTTGTCGCCAATGATTTTGAGTGTCGTTGTTATTATAGTTATTTCACTTGTGCATAATGATAAGTCCGGCATAGCTCTTGCAGCTGCAACTACACTGGGGGCTGTGTGCCAGCTGGCAGTTCAATTCCCCAAAATAAGACAAATAGGTTACAGGATAAAACCAAATTTTGATATAAAAAATAACCCGCAGTTTAAAAATATTTGCGAACTTTTATTCCCTGCAATATTGAGTTCCACAATCGGTCAGATAAGCATTTATATCGATATGTTTTTTGCATCAACTCTCAAAGAAGGCGCTTGGACTTCGGTTGTTTTTGCAAACAGAATTTTTCAATTTCCGGTAGGAATACTTGTTACTGCTTTTCTTGTACCTTTATTTCCTATTTTCTCACGCCTTGCAGGCGAAGGTGATTTTGAGTCGATAAAAAAATATTTTAATAAAGGTGTTGGCGTTCTGTTTTTTGTAGGGCTTCCGATGCTGATATTAATTCTACTGCTTGCTCAGGATGGAATTTCTTTGATATTTGAACGGGGTGCGTTTAATGCTAATGCTGTTGTAATGGTTTCGGAGGCTTTATGTTTCTTGTCCTTCTCAATACTGCCTTATGTATTTAGAGATTCTATTACAAGGGTTTACTATGCGTTTAACGATTCTAAAACACCTTTTGCGATTGCAATGTCCTCAATTGCATTAAAAGCTTTTCTAAACTGGCTGCTTATCTTGAAACTTGATATGGGAATTGCAGGCATTACTCTTTCAACATCTTTTGTAACTCTATTTAATGCTGTATTTTTAGGATTATTTATACATCGAAAAATAAAACTTGATTACAAATCATTATTCTTGAATCTTGGGAAGATGCTTCTGGCAGGTACAATTACCCTTATTGCAGGCTGGTTTATCTGCGTTGGTTTTGATAGATTAGAACTGCCAAAGTATATTTTTGAAATCGCAAAAATCATAACTGTGATGACTGCTTGTATGGGAATTTATACTGTACTTAACCTTCTTTTTAAGATGGATTATGCTAAAGAATTGCTTGATAGGATTGTAAAAACGGGGCATTAAATAATGCCCCGTTTGCTTATATTACTTTATATCATATTCAGAGTCTTTGTCGGCTTTAATAGTGCTCTTTCCGTCGGTTTTAACATATCAATATTTTATAAAAATAAGTGTTTATAGCACTTTTAGTGCTTCAATAAACTTAATATTATAAAGTTTGATAGGTAATTAAATATCAAAATAGCCCTGTAAGTTAAGATAAAATATCCTGTTTAAATCTGGTATCTAAATATAAAATATTAAAAAGACTATGACATTAAATATCAAAAAACAGCTAGGCGCCAGAAAAAAAATTAAGGCAGGATAAAGGTTTTTCGCAGGAACAGTTTGCAGAAAAGCTTGGTATTGCTACAAGAACACTGTGCGGAATTGAAATCGGTAAAAATTTTTTACAGCCGATACTTTAGAAAAAATTCTTGTTACACTTGATGTTACACCGCAAGACCTGTTTATGATTAATTACCTAAAACCGCAGGAAGATCTGGTTAATGAAATAATTCAAACGGTACAGAGCATAAAAGAGCGTGAAAAAATTGAGATTATTTATAAAATAATAAAGTCATTTGAATAGTAATATCAACTAATTAACTGATTTATTTAGGTGTAAATCAGTTATAATATGTGGTATGACTTATGATTATAATTTATTAATGAATAAAGCAAAAGAGGCATCAAAAACCTCATATTCACCTTTTTCAAAGTTTGCGGTCGGAGCAGCAGTTTTAGCTAAAAGCGGAGCCGTCTATACAGGCTGTAATGTAGAAAATTCTTCTTTCGGGCTTACTATATGCGCAGAAAGGTGTGCTATTTTTAAAGCTATTTCTGAGGGTGAAAGAGAAATTCTAGCAGTTGCTATTTTTTCTCCTAATGAGGATGATTGTTTCCCTTGCGGTGCTTGCAGGCAGGTTATGTACGAGTTTCAGGGAGAAAATGAAATTGAAATTATAACTGACAACAACTCTAACCTGAATATCCGAAAAATGAGCGATTTTCTGCCATTTGGTTTTAAAATATAAACTCATAATTTGTGTTATACTATTTTAAGAAAACAAATTATGTATATTATTGAACTATTTATAAAGTGGCTTAACAAAAATAAACGTGGAGAGGGCGCAAATCCAGAAAATGTTTATAAAGAGAGTTTTGACAAAGAACCGGACGAAGCCTTAACATGTAGACATAACTTTATGCCGGTCGATAGTACAGGTAATGTGCTTGCTTGTACAAAGTGCGGTTTTGTTGTAAAAAAGAAGGGACAGGGATAAGTATTAAAACTACAAGTTTTACTTAGAACAAGAGGTTATTATATGCAAAAGTTTTTAGATTTTATATCATCAAAAAGTTTCAGAAATGTAATGTGTTTTATATTATTCACATTTCTAATGAGTGTTACCATATCTTCCCAAAATTACTTTTTCCAGAAAGTTATTGAAAACGGGATAAGCAAAAAAGATATTGTTGCTCAAAAAGACATTAAAGTAATCGATACTAAAAAAACTGAACAGCATAAAAAAGAAGTTGCGCAGAATGTAGAACCTATTTTGACGCAGGCAGAGGATGAGTTTATTGCAACAAGTCTTGTTACTCTGCAAAATTCAGTTAAGAAAATTCGTGAAAAGAATGTCAGCGATGAGGTTAAGAAAGAAGAGCTTAATGTCTTATTTGATGAAGCCGGTAAAAGAGGGCTTGTAGAATTTTTGCTTAAGGCTAATGATAATGACCTGCAGATGGTATTTGATAAAGCAAAAATCACTCTTTCATCTGTTTTGAATGTTGGTATTTCTTCAAAAGATTTTGAAAATAATAATGTTGATACAATAATTAAAAAGAATTTGCCAAATAATGTACCGCGTTATCAGGGTGCATTGATAACCGGGATTTTAAACCAGATTATAGTGCCTAATCTTGTAGTAGATGAATTTGCAACTGAGATTGCGAAAAAAAATGCACAAAATGCTGTAAAACCTTATGAAGTAGTGTTTAAAAAGGGTGATAAAATAGTTTTTGAAGGCGAACCGGTTACAAAACTTAAACGGGATGCATTAAGAGCGGCAGGTTATAATGTACTTGAGGTAAATTATGGCGGAATTATAGGTATTTATATTCTGATTGCATTTTTTACTTTCGTATTTTTGCAGTATGAGAGAAATTTTGAAAAGCAGTACTATGATGCAAAGCATATGCTAATGGCTGCATCATTTACACTGGTGCTGGGGTTCATATCTGCTCTTCTGCCTACAGGATTTTCTCCTTATATAATTCCGATTCCTGCCTATACAATTTTAATATCGATTTTTACAACTCCTAGAAACGCGTTTTTTGCTTCGACAATTGTTCTTGCAATTATTGCTATTGGAATGCACTGGAATATAGAAGTTGTTGTTTCATTTATGTTATTGAATACAGTAGTAATGACAGCTGTTTCAAAGCTAAAATTTTCAAAACGTTCTGATTTGCTAATTGTAAGTTCAAAAATATCACTTGCAGGACTTTTAATTGTAGGCGGTATATATTTCCTTGAAAAATATATGATGGATATTGACAATCTGCTTATTTTTAAAGATTTGGGCTGTATAGTAGTCAATTGTTTTGTAATCAGCGGTGTGCTTTTATTAGGTATACTTCCGATTATAGAAAATCTTTTCAGAATAATGACTCCATACGGGCTCGCAGAACTTGCGGACCATAATCAGGATTTATTAAAAAGGCTTATGCAGGAAGCTCCTGGTACATTTAATCATAGTCTTACAGTATCGCATCTGTGTGAAAATGCAGCAGAAGCAATCGGGGCTAATCCGGTACTGGCAAGAGTAGGTGCTATGTATCATGATATAGGTAAGCTTCTGCGCCCAATGTTTTTTGTGGAAAATCAGTCTTTTTACGGTATTGAAAATCCTCACAAAGCTTGTACGCCGCGGTTTAGTAAAATGCTTATAACAGCTCACCCTAAGGATGGTATAGAACTTGCTAAGGACGCACATCTGCCGCAGGTAATTAATAACTTTATTTTACAGCACCACGGTACAAGTCTTGTAAGTTATTTTTATAATGAAGCGTTGAAAGAAGAAGGGGCAGAAAATGTAAATGAAGAGCAGTTCCGTTATCCAGGGCCAAAACCAAATATGAAAGAAACTGCTATTCTTATGCTGGCGGATGCTGTTGAATCTGCTGTAAGGGCTGCAAAAAATCCTTCAAATGAAGAAATTGATGCTATCATCAATAAGATTATAAAAGAAAGGCTGAATGATGGTCAGCTTTCTGATTCGCCTTTGACATTGAAAGATTTAAAAACTATTGCAGAGACGTTTTCCAGAATGCTTAGAGGTATGCACCATAAACGTATTAAATACCATAATGACCTTGTTCAGGAGCTGGATAAGAATAATAAATTGAACCATGAGATTTTAAAACCATCACTGGACACGGATTTAGAGTCGAAGGTTAAAGAACTGGAAAATAAAAAGAATGAAAACAATTAATATTTTCACGGAAAATATTTTTGACGGCTGGGAAGTAAACGAAAAAGATGTAATACAAAAAACACGAGAGATGTTGGAGCATTATATACAAACGCTCGGTGATAGATCCTGCCTTTTTGAAAAAGAGTATCAAACAATTACTCTTGACATAGTATTTTGTGATTCTGCAAAAACACATGAACTAAATCGCGATTACCGTAATAAAGATTATCCTGCTGATATCATAACTTTTGCAATCTTTGCAGATGATGAAAATAGTTTTATTTTTGACGGTGATATTAATCTCGGAGAGATTGTAATTGCTCTGGATAAAGTGATTTCCGGAGATAATAGAGATATCAGCCTTTCAAAAAATAAAGAACAGGAGCTTTTCTTTTTAATCAGCCATGGGTTAATGCATCTTCTTGGATTTGACCACAGGGATGAAGAGGAATACAATTTTGTTATAGGGGAACAGCGAAAGGCTTTGGAGTGTATCAATTATGACAAAATTTAAGTCGCAGGGATTTAATAATACTTTTAAGAATGCAAGAAAAGGTTTTAGGCTGGTATTGAAAAGCGAATTAAATATAAGGGTTCATGTTGCTGTTGCAACACTCGTATTATTTGCGGCTTTGTTGTTTAAGTTTTCTGCTCTTGAATTTTGTATTGTACTTTTTGTAATCGGGCTTGTTATTGTTGCAGAAATGCTCAATACAGCTATAGAATTTACTCTGGATTCAATATATCACAACAGATATTCCCGAATGGTAGGAATGGCAAAGGATATTTCTGCAGGAGCTGTAATGTTTGCTACAATTATTAGTGTACTGGTAGGTATAATTCTTTTTGGAAGCAAGCTTATTTGACAAAGAATGATTGATTAAATATAATGGGCGAGTATATTAAATTTATTGGATAATTATGAATAATGACAACTTACTCTCTCTCTCTCTCTACAGCGATAAGGGTTTCAGGCTTTTTACGTTCTGGGAGCCAAAAGAAAAAATGCCGGCATACATAGGATTATGTATGCAAACCTGGAAGAAATTTTTACCCGAATGTGAAGTTGTTCTTTTAGATTATTCAAATTTAGAAGAATGGCTGGGGAAAGATGTTTATGACGAGATTTTATTTAGAGATTTTTCTTTGCCAAAACAGGCCGATGCAATACGATGTGCTTTATTAAAAAAATACGGCGGATTATGGCTTGATGCTGATACAATATTAACCTCTCCGCAGGTGAAAGATTACCTGATGATTGATTCCGAGTTAGTTATGATTAGTAAACATCTGGCTTTTATTAAAGCAAATAATAATTCTAAGATAATTGCGGACTGGTATAATCAAATCCAGTATAACTTGAAGTTTTACAAGGATGTGAAATATCAAAATAATGCTGTTCAAAAGATATTACATCCACGCCGTTACCGCAGAGTGGAAAACTGGGATTATTTAGGCAATTATATCCTGCACAAAATGCTCAAAACAAAAAACAAAAAGAAGTTTTTTAGTATTGATAGAATGGAGATTAATGCACTTCCAGAATTAAATAATAAAAAAAATGATAACCTGGTTGAAAACTATCAGAATTTTTATTTCGAAAATGATTATTCGCAAGATGTTATAAAGAATACTAAAGGCATCATTCTTTTGCATAATTCATGGACGCCGCAGCAATTTCTAGAAATGAATGAAGAAGAATTTTTAAGCAGGAATAATACATTATCAAATGTGTTGAAAACAGTTTTATAACTAAAAAAAAACCTTTCTTAGAAGAAAGGCTTCGGAATCTTTTTCATTAATTCCTCATGTGTAGAAGGTTAGTGTGTAGGTTGTATGAAAGGTTTGTGTTATGTGTTTCGTGTTTATTTAATGCTTACATATATATAAAGTATATTTTTATTCGCGAATTGCGCAATACCTTATATATTGTTACAAAAGTTTACAAAATTGATTAAAATTTAAATAAGCTCAAAAATTCCTTCTGCATAAGTTGGATGAGCAAAACACATTTCTTTTATTTCAGAAAGTGTAATCTTATTCTGAATAGCCGTTAAGAGAATGTGTATAAGTGATGAGGCTTCTTTGGAGATAATATGTGCTCCGTAAATAAGATTATTTTTTGTGATAATTTTGATAAAGCCGTCTGTAGCATCATCACACCATGATTTTCCCAGGGCTGTAATCGGAAGCTTTGATATAGAATAGCTTTCATCCACATCCTGTTCTCTTAGTCCTACCCAGGCTATTTCCGGCTGTCCATAGATAACTGAAGGAGTAAGATTTTTCTCAAACGGTATATTTAATGTATACTCTTTTGCTTGATGGATAGCATAATGTGCCAGCTGAATTTCTCCGCAAGAATCTCCGAGAACTTTTGCATTGTCACAGTTTGGACACATTACAGGCGTTCTTCCTGCTGCAACAAGGATAATTTCTGGAGTTAAAATAACTCCGCTTTTCAGATAAACAGTTTTATCCTCAAGCTTTTCGATGCTGTCATTCAAGTAAAATTTTATCCCTTTTTGTTTATAAATTCTTTCAACTCTTTTTGAAACTTCAATATCAGCAGGCGGTATAAGATGTTCGGCCATTTCTACTATAGTTACTTCAGAGCCGAAACTATTGTAAATTCTTGCCCATTCTGTTCCGATAGCACCTGAACCTACTATAAGCACCGATTTTGGAAGTTCTTTTAAGTTTAAAACATCATCAGAATTGAGTATAAACTGCCCGTCAAATTCAAGTCCTTTTATTTCACGCGGTTTAGACCCTGCTGCAACAATTATATTTTTTACTTCATAGTCAGTTTCTGCAGCAGTAATTGTATTTTTATCTTTTATGCAGGCTTCTTCGTATACTGTTTTTACCCCGGAATTTTTTACTGCAAGCTCAAGAGATTTTCTTACTTTCTCAACAATCTTATCTTTCTTTTCTATTACCTTTGAATAGTCAAGGACAAAATGCTGTGGAAAGTTTCCGTCGTTTGTAAGTTCGCTAATGAATTTTAAGTTTGTATATATTTCAGCAGAGTGCAAAATAGACTTAGTTGGTATACACCCTTTATTCAAACATGTTCCGCCAAGCTTATTTTTTTCAAATAAAACAACGGAGTATCCTTGTTTTGCAAGGTTGATGCCTGCTGTATAACCAGCAGGACCGCCGCCTATTATTCCGTAATCAAACTTTTCCATAATGCTATTTTAGCACAAATTTTTAAACTCTCATGCCATTTGAAGTTTGTGTACGGTTGTTAAGGTATTTCTTCTGCATATCAGACGCCATTGAATTTCTTACAATAGGAGTAACAATATTGGAAGAAACAATACTTGCTCCAATTGTTCCCATTGTTGTTACATAATTTTTGTATGAATAATATGATTCTTTTGGAAATTTTGGCTCATTTTTTAAAACTTCATCAAGATCTAATGAAAGCTTACCAACTTTGTCGCCATATAAATCTTTATTTTTATTAAGAAATGCTCTAACTTTAGCCGGTGCTATTTTCCCTGTAGAAGCAAGTTTAGAAATTACTTTTTTTGTTGCCTGAGTGATTAAGAAAAACGCACTTATATTTACAACAGCATCAGCAAATTCCTGTGGAACAAGGAAACTTTTTTGCTCAGGTGATATTTTCGGGTTAAATAATACAGCACCAATCTGGGCGAGAGAAGACAGCCCCCAGCCAATAGTACCTGTAACAACAAGCATAGTCGCAGTATTTTTCTTAAAGTTTTGATAAACCCATTCAAGGCCTTTTTGGAGGATGCCATTATTCATGTTTCTTTTCCTCCGTTTTTTCATTAAATCCGGCTTTGGAATGTAACTCCGCCAGTTCCGTAGAAGTCAAGCCCAAAGCATTTTTCAGTGTCTGATTTGTCTGGGTAATCAGAGTCGTATAGGGAAATACATAAAATACTTTCTGAATCTCAGGATGGACGGCCATTAATTCAGTCACCGCCAGCATGGATAAATTTGTCTTTCCCCCTCCCGTCGGAGCCTCAATATAAAACAAACGATCATCAGAATGTTCACGAACGGTCCGGATGACTTCCACAGCCATTCCGGTTCGCAGCCGATTCAAGTGATCACCGGATTTTTCCTGCGGATACTCAAAAACAAATTTATCCAATTGTTCATATATCCCCCGGTTATGCTTGTAATTTCGCAGATGCCCGATCATTTCCTCTACCCGGTGACGGTCTTCAAAAATTCCGGCCTCTTTCACCTGTCTCCCAGTCATATATGCATGAGTCGCCAGATAATCGGCAGCCGTCAGAACAGAAGAATTCAATTTAATCAGCGCATACAAAGCAAAAGAAGCTTCCCGTTGCGCATCCGTTTCCTTTCGGATAGCAACAATATGCTCGAATACAGCTTCGACACAAGTAAAATCCCCTTCATATCCCCAAACCGTCAGATAAGTATGCAATTCTTCATATCCCCCGGCAAATGAATTAAAAAACTCCTCCTCATCGGCACATCCCAAACCGCCGCTATGATGCTGCCGGATAACATAGGCAAAGAAAAAAGCATAGACAAACAGCATCTTTTTTTCTTCCTCCGTCAGGCACGGATCTTGCCACACACGGTCCAATTCAAAAGCCAGAAACAGCCAGGCGCTCAAAAACGAATGTCCATAGGCAGGTACCAATATTTCCGTCTTCCGATGTTTAAACAACCGATTCAACATCCTGGAATATTGAAAA
>ENA-OUQW01000125-OUQW01000125.1-human-gut-metagenome-genome-assembly--contig:-NODE-125-length-90631-cov-5.228085_pt1 | contig 90631 bp, 97 predicted proteins | sample MGYA00248464_ERZ548849 | MGnify/ENA primary metagenome ERZ548849 (study PRJEB26491, sample SAMN04978193) | human gut metagenome | host: Homo sapiens | study: EMG produced TPA metagenomics assembly of... | reverse complement strand
CCAAAGGGCAGCGCGCGCTTGTTGAAGGCCGCCTGCAAATCCGTAGCTATGATGGTAAGGATGGCAACAAACGCTGGATAACCGAAGTAATCGCTGATCGCTTCGAGTTTATTGAGCGTAAAGCAACTAGCGATATAACTGAAGAAAAAGTATCGGATTCAGCAGCTCCTACCTCCAGCTTGGACAGCTTTGGTACTAACGTCCCGCTGCTCAGTGATGAAGAGATCCCTTTCTAAGTCCGAGCTGCACCTGGACGATATTCGCCCCTTTTTAACCGGTGTAAAAACAAAGCCGGGCGGACATGTTACCGCTACCTGTCCCTTGTGCGGTAAGGCAGATCATCTGCACATAGATGAAAAGGGCGGCACACTTCTGGTATATTGCCAGAAGTGCAACGCTCCCGGTGCGGACATCCTGCGAGAGTTCCGCCGGCTGGGAGCAAAGCCTGCCGAACCGGAGCCTGTAGATTATAATACGACAAAACCTGTTGAGGATTACCGCCATATCTACCGTAATCCCGACGGCACGGAGGCTTATTACAAGCGCCGCCGCAAATGGGCTGATGGGCACAAGGTTTTCGGGTTTGCCTATGTCAATGCCGAAGGGCGCACGGTGTACACCAAGCCTGAAGGATGCAACAACCTCTATAATCTTGACCTGCTGCAAAAGCATGAGCATAAGCGGCTCTACATCGTCGAAGGTGAGAAATGCGCCGACGCAATGACGCAGCACGGGCTGCTGGCTACCACGAGCAATACCGGAGCGCAGAAGGCCATCAAGCTGAGCTCGACGGACAAGGCGCTGCTGGAATCTTATGCAGAGCGTATCGTCATCCCGGACAACGATGAGAAGGGCACCGATTATGCTGCAGCCTGGCAAGGCGCGAAGGTCATGGATATCACAAAGCTGTGGCCTGAGTGCCCGCCTAAGGGTGATATCGCAGATTACTTTGCTGCCAGTGGCACAGCCGAAGCAATCGAAGCCTACGAGTGGCCTGTGGTGCTCTCTCTGGACAGAGAATTCTTTGAGGGGTGCGACAGGTTCAGCCTTATCGATGAGGCGCTGCTGGAGGCAATAGCGGCGCTCACAGAGCCGTCCAAGCGTCAGCAAGTGCTTTCCATGGCACGCTTCCGTGCCGGGGAGCTGTGCTGCAAGAGGGAGTTTGAGAGTTGCTGGAAGGCGTACCTGCAGCAGCAGGCAGCCAAGGGCATAAGGTCAGATAATCTGACTAAATTCCCGCAGCAGCTCTTTGCTCTCCGGTGCGGTAACTGGTCCACATCCGCCAATGGCGTATATCGGTCGGTGCAGGTGGGGACGGAGTTTAAAAATGAATACGCGAGTCCCATCCCCATTATGCCGACGGAGCTGCTGGTGAACGTGGAGGATGAAACGGAAAAAATCCGGCTTGCGTATTTTAAAAATGGCGGCTGGCAGAGCGTGGTGGTTCCGCGTTCTGTGCTGGCCAACAAAAACAAAATAATCCTGCTGGCAGATAATGGTGTTGAAGTCAACAGCGACAACGCCGGTCTGTTAGTGAAGTATCTGGCAGAGGTCATCGCCATGAACCCGGACATCCTGCCGCGGGTAAAGTCGATTGACCACATGGGATGGTCCGATGCAGGCTTTGTGCCGTACACTGACGAAGTCAAGCTGGACTGCGAGGAGCAGTACAAATCTCTGGTGCAGGCAGTCTCCAGCAAGGGCACGCTGGAAGAATGGGCGGCCTACGTCGCCCCGCTCCGTCAGAACCTCTATATGCGCCTGATCCTGGCTGCAAGCTTTGCGAGCGTGCTCGTCGAGCGTGTGTCCGCTCTGCCGTTTGTGTTGCACCTTTGGGGCGGAACCGGCAGCGGCAAGACCGTGGCCATGATGGTGGCTGCGTCTGTCTGGGGCAATCCCGGCATGGGCAAGCTGGTGCGGACCATGAATATGACGGTCAACAGCATGATGAGCACAGCGTCTATCCTGCGTAACCTGCCGTTTTTCGGTGACGAGCTGCAGACAATCAAGTCAAGATTTGAGAATTATGATACGTTGATCATGCGTGTCACTGAAGGTCTTGACCGCGGACGCATGACGAATGCGACCTTCCAGAGGCAGAAGTCCTGGCTGAACAGCTTTGTTTTTACTGGTGAAGAGCCATGCACGAAGAGTCAGTCTGGTGGCGGTGTAAAAAACCGCGTAATTGAAGTTGAATGTGACCAGCAGATAATCAGCAATGGTAACGCTGTTGTGAATTTTATCACGCAGCACTTTGGCTGTGCTGGCAGGGCGTTTATTGAAGCTCTGGAAGGGAAGAACCTTGCGGCTGATTACAATGAAATCATGCGTCTGGTGTTGGAAGTCACGGATACCACCGAGAAGCAGGCTATGGCGATGGCTCTCATGCTGCAGGCGGATGCGATTGCGAGTAAGGCTATCTTTGGTACTCCCGGCGATGTGCTGTCGCCCGAGGACATAGTCGGCTTTGTGAAGAGCAAGGCTGAGGTTGATGTGAGCGAGCGGGCATTTAACCTTATTGTTGACGTCATCGGTGCCAACGCCGACAAATTCGATACCGAATTTCACGATTTTGCCGGATATGCTTACTGGGGCAGGCGTAGAAACGATGGCGTAATCATGATTAATAAAACCGTTCTTGAGGAAGAATTAGAGAAGAAAGGCTTTGACTATGCTGCTCTAAAGAAAAAATGGGCAGAAGCCGGTCATTTGCTTAAAACAAAACAAGGCAAATTTTTCGGACTCTATACTTTGAATCATGTTAGAGCAAATTATGTGGCCCTTTATATCAAAGGTTAGCTAGGTTAGCTAAAGGTTAGCTAAAAAAATGGCTCAACCATGCGGCTTTTAAGACCTTAGCTAACCTAATAACCTAGCTAACCTAATATATATATACGTATGTAAGCTCTAATTTCCCAAAATCTTAAGTTCTAAAGTAATAAAAAATATATAGGATACTCTTTCAGAAAAAGGTTAGCTAGGTTAGCTAAAGTTTAAAAACCGCTCAACCATGCGGCTTTCAGGGTTTTGAAAGGTTATCTGGAAGGTTAGCTAGCTAACCTAAAAGGTCAGCTAAAGGAGGGAAACGATGTTATTTAAAATTTTGAGTACTATGTTACGTGACTTTATGGCAGGGCTGATTATGGCGGTGGGATGCTGCTGTATGATGGTGGCACAGGCTTTTGTCAAAGCTGCTGTTTGCCTCGCCCGGGTTGCGTGCAAGGTCAATGGGGTGAAATGTGATGTTAAGTAAAATCTGTCTGGTGTTTGCAATGCTGCTCAGCATTGTGTGGATAGTGAGCCTGACGGTGTTAGTTGGTTGCGGTGCTGTATGGGCGCTGCAGAAGTTAGGAGGAATGTAAATGTATATCAAAACGAAAAGCGGAGACTATGTGAACTCCAAGAATATCGGTGCCTTAAAAATCAAATATCATGGTGTCGATTTTAAGGTTGTGGCAGACTGCATTAGCTATTGTGGCGAACCTTGCTTCTATACCAGTGTCGACAAGGAAGCCGCACAAGCGTATATGAACTTGATGGTAAAACACCTGGATGAAGTAGAACAAGCTGCAACCATGCAGTACCCGCGTTGCGCTATCCTCAAGGTGTCGGAGTCTACTGTTGATGCAATGCGTTATAGCTATCGCAATCGCCCGCTCCAGAACGAGCCGCAGCATGCAGCCAGCAAGAACACTAAGCTGTCCGCAATGCTGACCGCGCTTGTTGATGACTTCGCCGCGTCTGGTGATTCTGACAATCTCCTTAAAATCAACGCGTATATCCGCATGTATTTCCAGCAGGAGGCTAATCATGAATAAACAATATCTGATGTTGAATCTGGAGTCTGACACCTTTAAGGGCATGAAGGCCGATTTTGATGAGCTTCTGCAACAGCTTCTGGAGAAGCTCTTTGCTGGCCGTATTGCTGATGGCTCTATCAGCATGAAGCTGTCCGTCAGCTTGACCGAAACCTATTCTGAGACAATGGGTAAGGACATTTCTGTACCGCTGTTCAAACATAAAACTACCGCCAATTACACGGAGAAGCTGGAGAATGCCGGTGCTGTCTCCCTGCCTAACACGTATCTGGAATACGACGAAGACCTCGGGGAGTTCGTCCTGAAGCCTTGCGACGGCGAGCAGGACATGTTCGCGGAGCAGAAGGCTGAGGCTGATGAAGCAACTGTCGACGTTAAAGCCATTCCTCAGGATTGCCACCGTCCCCTGCAGCTGCGTGATCCTATGTGCAATGACTGCGCTAATCGCGACACCAGCGCTTGCGACCATTGCGATGGCTGCGACAAGTGGGAGCCTACGGTAAAATGATTCCGCTGCGTCCCTACCAGCAGGAGCTGGTGGATAACATCCGCAGGGCAATCGGTCAGGGGCGGCACAGCGTGTGTGCGGTGTTGGGCTGCGGCGGTGGCAAGTCCGTTATTCAGGGCAACATCGCCGCCAGCGCCACGGCACGCGGCAACAGAGTGCTGTTTGTTGTTCACCGCAAAGAGCTGTGCCAGCAGATTACCAATACCTTTACGGCGTGTGGCGTAGACTTCTCCCTTTGCACAGTAGGCATGGTGCAGACGGTCTGCCGCCGGCTGGCCAAAACGCCGGAACCGAAGTTGATTCTGGTTGACGAGGCGCACCACATCCTGTCTCAGAGCTATTTGTCTATACTGCAGCACTTTCCGGGAGCTGTAGTCTTAGGCTTTACGGCTACGCCGCAGCGCATGAACGAAGGTGGTCTGGGAGCGGTCTTTGAAGAGCTTATCGAATCAGTGAGTACTGAGTGGCTCATCCAGAACCATTATCTGGCTCCTTATAAATATTACGGAGTTCAGCTGGCGGATGCCAGCAAGCTGCATACTAAACGCGGCGACTACGACAAGGCCGAGGTTGAAGCTCTTATGAATAAGCGTGCCATCTTTGGCAGTGCCGTCGAAAACTGGCTGCAGCTGGCCAAGGGCAAGCAGACCATAGTGTACTGCTCGTCTATCGCCACCAGCGAGGGCACAGCGGCCGCTTTCCGGGAGCAGGGCATCAATGCTATGCACCTTGACGGAACGACGCCACAGGCGCAAAGACAGGCTGCCGTAGAGGGGTTCCGACGCGGTGAGGTCACGGTCCTTTGCAACGTTGATTTGTTTGGCGAGGGCTTTGACGTGCCTGACTGTGATTGCGTGGTGCTGATGCGTCCGACCAAATCGCTTACGCTGCACATCCAGCAGTCGATGAGGTCGATGCGTACCAATCCCAACAATCCGGATAAGGTTGCGCTCATCCTTGACCACGTTGGCAATTTCACGCGGCATGGTCTGCCGGATGACGTGCGAGAGTGGTCGCTGGAAAGCAAAGCCAAGAAGAAAAAGCAGGAGCTCAGCGTTAAGCAGTGCCCGAATTGCTTTGCCGTGGTCAAATCAGCAGTGCAGGAATGTCCCTATTGCAAGTACGTGTGGGAGAAAGAAGAGCGCGAAGGTCCGGAGGTCGTGGAGGACATCATCCTGCAGGAAGTCGCGCGCATGCCGTATAGTAAACACATCGAGTGTAAGTCATGGGCGCAGCTGGAGCTGTTCCGCTCGACGCACAAACGTGCTGATGGCAAGATTTTTAAGTTTGCCTGGTCGCTGCACAAAGCGGTGCAGCTGGGGCTGGCAGTACCGGAACGGTACCGCAGTGCAGCTATCCGCCTGCTGCGTCAGGATGAATACAGGAGGTTAAAGTTTGAATAAATCTGAAGCTCAAATTATGAAGGAGATTGAGGTTGCTGTGTCTGCCGCAGGGCACAAGATTTTCCGCGTCAATGTTGGCGAGGGCTATCTGTACCGCACACAGCCGACGCAGGCTACGCTTGACCTTGAGAACAAGCGCGCCCGCTGGTTCAAGAGCGGACCGCCGCAAGGCTACAGCGATTTGTCTGGCGTAGCGTATCCGTCGGGTAAGGCAATCTTTATCGAGTGCAAGACGGCAACCGGCAAGCCGACGCTGCAGCAGTGCGTATTCCTGTTGGCGATGTTGGCAGCGGGTGCTAATGCCGGTATCGCACGCAGCTCCGAGGAGGCGCTGGCGATTTGCGAGATGACGGACGACCTGCGTCAGAAGATGGGGGAGTATATCCATGGCTGGTTGGTTAAGCTTAGGCAGCGTGGTAAGTGATCCGTGGCCTGATTATGCCGACAGCGAGTTCTGGGGGCAGCTGCTACCAAGCGCTGCCCGCCATGATCACAAGCTGTATGTTAAGCTCATCGGTCTGCGCTTTGCCGGAGCAGAGCTGCTGCCTAGTGCACGCTTCGGTTTGCGTCTGGTCATGGCTAACGAGGCGACAGTGACTCAGCAAGAGGCGAGGGAGCTGCTTGCTCCCCACTCTGAGCTGCTACTGAATTTATTTTTACACATAGGAGGTGGCGCAGGTGGACAACAAAAAACTGATACATGATACTGTTGTGGCAACGCTGGCTGCCTTAAATAGCCAGCCTAAGCCGCAGGATTGCTACAAGGCGACGGAAGCACGGCTGTATGCTTACTCGACGCTGCGCGCGAACATTGAGCAGTACAAGCTTGATATCCGCGACCTGAAGGCGGAGCGTGTTACGGAAAAATCTAAAGACATTACCTGCTGGGGCGGCGCAAGTTCTCGCCTGACGCCCGAAGAGAAGCAGCAGGCACGCATTATGGCTGTAGAAGTTAAGCTGGCGCGTGATCAGGCGGAAGTTGATAAAATTGACCGCATCTTGAATAGGCTGGGAGCAAGTGAGGATGCGGTGGCGGTAGACCTTATCCGTCAGGCGTATTTTTTCTGCGTGCCTTTGGATGATATTGCGCTGCGTGAAGGTGTGTCGCTCTCGACCATCCAGCGCAGACGTACACGTCTAGTGCGGCAGCTGGCGTTGATGTTATATGGAGCGGAGGCGTTGATGTGAAATTCGTAGATTTTTTCGCAGGAATCGGCGGTATTCGCTTAGGCTTAGAGCAAGCCGGGCATAAATGCGTCGGCTTCTGTGAGTTTGATAAGTACGCCAGGACAGCGTATAAAGCTATGTACGATACGGAAGGAGAGTGGGAAAACCACGATGTACGAACAGTTAAGCCTTATGATGTTCCAGCCGCCGACCTTTGGTGCTTCGGCTTCCCGTGCCAAGACATCAGCGTCGCAGGCAAGCAAAAAGGCCTGCAAGAAGGTGAGCGAAGCGGATTGTTTTACGAAATTATGCGACTGCTTGCCGGCCGTAGGCAAGAAGATAGACCCCGATGGCTTCTCGTTGAAAATGTTAAAAATTTACTTAGCATTGGAAGTGGATTTGATTTCGCGCGGCTGCTGTGTGAAGTGGGGGGGCACGGGTATTCTCTCCAATGGGACACTCTCAACAGCAAAAACTTCGGTGTTCCCCAAAACAGGGAGCGCGTGTTCATTGTCGGACATCTTGGAAACATCCGTGGACGAGAAGTATTTCCTCTCCGACCAACAGACGGCGAGAATCCTTGTGAACTCAACGAGATAACACAAGGAGTTGCCGATGCTCAAAGAATCTATGACAGCAGCGGATTAGCGAGAACGCTTAAAGGTGAAAGCGGTGGACAAGGCGGTAAAACAGGCTTGTATGCTGTTAAAGTACTGAAACCGTATGGCTCAACAGGCGGTGTGTGTGGCTTAAAAATTGCCGAAAATAAAACAGGTATAGCGTCAACGTGTGTTGCACGTGATTATAAAGGCATCAGCAGGCATGACGGCAACGCTGTTGTCTGCATGAGTATCAGAGGACAGAAACTGCAAAAGCAGATTGATGTAGCTCCGACCATTGACACTGGTTGCAGAGACAATTTAACACGTAAGCAGACCTGCTGCGCAGTGCTAACGCCAGATCGAGAAGAGAAACGGCAGAACGGCAGACGAATAAAAGAGCCGGGAGAGCCTAGTTTTACTTTGACAGCGCAGGACAGACAAGGCGTGGCAATATACCAGCGTCCGCGCGGATACAACAAAGGCGGTATGCACGATGTAGCTCCTGCGTTATCGATAAGCGCTTGGCAGGAAAACAATTTGTTGGCTGATGGCATCCGTATCCGTCGCTTGACTCCTCGTGAGTGCTGGCGTTTGCAAGGCTTTCCAGATGAATATTTTGACAAAGCGAAAGCGGCAGGTATCAGCGATACTCAACTGTATAAGCAAGCAGGAAACGGCGTTACTGTTAATGTGGCACGTGCTATCGGCGAAAGGTTAAAGGAGATTGAGAAAAATGAAACTCTATGAAGTCGAGGTTATCGCAAAGATAACTATTCATGGCACAACCGAGCTAGAAGCTAAAGTGCGTGCTGTGAATTTCGTCAAAGAGAAAATACACGCTGATGAAGCGGTGTGGTTGAGTTGCAGGGAAGAGGTGATGCCGATATTATGATTAGTTTGTATCCTGTAATTGCTGAAAAATTGCATATCCCTGTTGGCAAGGAGTTTAAGCTCAAGCCTAAGCGTGGCGGAGTATATCCGGCACAGTACCGTTTCAGCGCTGATGATTTGGAGTATCGTCCGAGTCAGTGCTGCTATTGGTCAAGCATTACTAATCAGCCCATGCAGATGCGTATTTTTCTGGCTTTGCTGCGTGGCGGTGTGGAGGTAGTAAAGGATGAGTAAAAATTTAATTCCGCAGATAGCCCAAATGTTGGGCGTGGCGCTAGGTGAAGAATTTAAGGTAGTGTATAAAACACGCTTTGAAATAATTTGCAACTTTACCCTAGCAGGGTTGTTTGTCCATAAAGGCGATAGCGGTAAATATGAAAAAGAGCCGTTGGCAGACATTATTTGCGGTAAAGCTGCAATCGTCAAACTGCCGTGGAAACCGAAAGAAAGAGACATCTTTTATTCTTTTGACTTTACATACGGCAAATGGGGTGTTAAGTCAGATATGTGGGCAGGAGCACCTTGCGATTATGCTTTATTAGGCAAAGGCTGGATATACCGTACTCGTGCTGAAGCAGAAGCTGCATTGCCTGCCGTGGCTAAAGAAGTTGGAGCGGAGTACGAATTGCCGACCAGTGACACCGAAGCCGTAGAGCCGTGGAAGCCGAAAGCCGGGGAACAATATTATTCTTTTGGCGGCAGATTTTTTGGAGACCCAACAGTTTGGATTGTTATTGACGTTATCTGGCAAGGACTAGCGTATGACGTAGCTATGTTCGACAAAGGCTGGGTGTACAAAAGTAAAGAAGAAGCGCAAGCAGCCTTGCCTAAGGTGGCTGCGGAAATAGGTGTGGAGTATGAAAGTTAAAAGAGAAAACTGCAATATGTTGCAAAAATCTCTTGTAAAAATTAAAAGCAGGAATTGTTTTAAAGGAGGATTATTATGACTGAATATGAAGAATTTACATCGTTTATTAATGATGAACTTGTTCGCGTAGGAACTTTGTTTACGGAAAAACAGCAGCAGTATTCTGCTGGCGCTGATCCGCTGTCAAACTTCCGCACCGGTGCATTGCTGGAGCATCATGATGGTGGCTATGACATGATGTATGATGTGGCTAAGGGATATCTGAATAAGCACATTGCTTTCCTCTACGACCATGGTATCGCCGACAAAACGGAAGAATCCTTGCGTGACATGGTTGTCTATGGTCTGATTATGTTGTACATGGTCAAGAAGCACAAGGAATGGCTTGCACAAGTGAAGGAGTGACCTTGATGAGCAGTAAACGTAAACTTAAGCGCCGCAATCCTGCGCCGGTGGCAGGCTTTAAATACGAGCGCATGTGCCAGGCTGTGTCCGAGCAGGCAATCTATCGCGTGCTGGCTGTTGCGATTGATATCCTTTGGAATGATTTCGGTGGTCTGCAGCGCAAGGACCAGCGTCTGAAATTCTTCGCTGAGACATTCCGTGAGCGTCTGGAAGTTGTTGACCAAGGATTTACGCCGTCGCAGCAGGCTGCCATGGATGAGCTGCAGCGCCAGGCTGGGTATAGCGTAGTGTTTAATACAAAATAATTCAGCGACCGCTCATCTGATGGTGGGCGGTCTTATTTTCTTGGAAATTCACAAAGAGTTCACAAAGACGTGAGAAAAAGCGGTGATTTTTATGGTATAATAAAAACTGTGGAGAAGTGTCGATAAAATTCGATTGAGAGTGATGCAATTTCTGATGGTACTCGAACATTCGATACTTTTTTGAGAGGAACTTTGGATGCGGTAGCTTATTGTTAGGTACTAGATTCCGGGTTCTTTTTTGTTTATGTAGCGTCTGGCTTTTAGCTGGGCGCTTTTTTTATGCCCGGAAACCGTAACCCAAGGGACGGGACATCCCTTGCTATTCTCAAATCCTCAGCGGTAGTCCGGGCACCAATAAATGACTTGCAATTATCGTGGGAGTGAGTTAACATGCTTATAAAGTACCTGCTGCTTGCAGCGCGTGTGTGGGATGGTTGGGATGAATCGAAACATCCGCGTAAATCTAACGGGCAGTTTAGTGCTGGTGGTAGAACTTCCCAATCACCGCTCAGGCGTGCGGCTGAGGTTGTAAAGCCGAAGCGTAAGAGCAGAAAATCTAGTAAGATTACACCAGCTGAGCGTGAGCGTGTAACTCATGAAATCAGCACATGGTTCCATGGGCGGTTTGATGGTCTGCATAAAAGTTCTATCGCCGTAGGAAATTACGTTTATCTATTTACCATTAATGAGTATGGTGATTATGATATTTATTCTAAAATTTTGCTGAAATGAGGCATATTATGGAAGAACAACTTAGAGAAGCATTAAAAAAAGTCCCTCGCTATTATGAGGATTTTGAGACTGCTGTAGTTTTGCTGTTGGAGGATAACGAGGAAGCCATGCGCGAATTAATAGCGTTTATTGATTCCTCTCCTGAAGCACGAGTTGATGATGTGCTTGATATGGCTGAAGAACTGTCTGATCTTGAGGAGGCTGATGCCGATGAGTGAAAAATCCTCTGATGGAGCACGTCGTGGCGCAGGTCGTCCGAAGCTGCCGCCTGAACTTAAATCAAAACGCAAGCATTACAACTGGTATGTCACGGAAGAAGAACGGACGTTCCTGCTGGAGCAGCTTGCTGAATATCGAAAAAATCACTAATGTAAACCTCGAGCTTAATGGCTCGGGGTTTTTCTGTTTCCGGAGGTAATTATGAAAATCATTGATATGCCCATCGGCGATGTGGTTCCTTATAAAAACAATCCACGGCGTAATGACAAAGCCGTGAAGCCGGTTATGGAATCACTGAAGGAGTTCGGCTGGAAGCAGCCTATTGTTATTGACAAGGACAATGTTATTGTCTGTGGTCATACGCGTCTGCGTGCTGCTAAACGACTTAAGATGAAGACTGTGCCGTGCGTGATGGCTGATGACCTTACGCCGGAGCAGATTAAGGCGTTCCGCTTGGCAGATAATAAAACCGCCGAGTTTGCAAGCTGGGACATGGATATGCTCAACAGCGAGCTGCTCGACATCAAAGGTATAGACATGGGCGACTTTGGTTTTGACATGCCGGAGCCTGAACCGGAAGAGGATGCTTTTGATGTGGATGCAGCGCATGAAGAAGCTGCCAAGAACCCTATCACTACGCCTGGTACTCTTTATCAGCTGGGGAACCATCGCTTATTATGTGGCGATTCAACAAATCGTACTGATGTAGCACGTTTATTGGGGGGGCAAATGGTTGACATGGTGTTTACTGATCCTCCCTACAATGTAGCTTACCAAGGCGGCACAAAAGACAAGCTCACCATTAAAAATGATTCGATGAGTGAAGTTGAATTTAAAAACTTTTTAGATGCAGTGTTTGATAATTATTTTGCCGCGATGAAGCCTGGCGCGTCCTTTTACGTGTGCTACGCTAGTCGCAGTGCGGTCGAATTCCGGCAGGCTATTGTCGATGCCGGTCTGCTGCTGAAGCAGGACCTTGTCTGGTGCAAGAACACGTTTACGCTGGGACGGCAAGATTACCAATGGCAGCATGAACCCATCCTTTACGGCTGGAAGCCTGGCGCGAAGCACCGCTTTTTTGGCGGTCGTAAGCTGTCAACGGTTATACCTGACAACTATCCGGTGGAGGTTGGCTACGATGCCGATGGGCATCAGCTCATCCACATCAGCATCGGGCTTAAGACCGTCTGTCTGCGCGCCGATAACGTAGAGGCTGTGGACACGGAAGAGGTTAACAGCGTAATCCATGTTGACAAGCCCACGCGTAACGCCGAGCATCCCACCATGAAGCCGATTGCCCTCTGTGCTAAGTGCATCAGGAACAGCTGCCAGCAAGGTGATGCCGTTCTTGATTTGTTTGGTGGCTCCGGCTCCACGCTCATTGCCTGCGAACAAATCAACCGCCAATGCTACAGCATGGAGCTTGATCCTGTGTACTGCGATGTCATCGTTAAGCGTTGGGAAGCTCTTACCGGCAGGACGGCCGAGGTAATAAGTGGCTCTCAATCCTGAAAATCTTTGTCCGCAGAACCAACGAACAAAGGACGAACAAAGGAGAATTGCTGCTGCTGGTGGTCGTGCATCTGGTGAAGCTCGCCGCCGCAAACGTGCCATGAGAGAGGTCCTTGATGACCTGCTGCAGATGCCGCTCAAGCGTGGCGAGCTGAAGAATGTTGAGTGCCTGGGTGACCTGATGGGGCCGAACGGTAAGATTAACCTGTTGAACGGTAAAATCAATGTAACCGTGGAGCAGGCCGTGTTGCTTGGTCAGGTCGTTCTTGCTATGCAGGGCAATACCAAGGCGGCGACGTTCCTGCGTGATACTGCAGGGCAGAAAATTCTTAAAGATGCCGAAGAACAGTCCCAATATGAGGACGATGGCTTTACCGACGCAATCAAACTCAGTGCAAAGGATGTGTGGAAATAATGGGCATCGTTGGCAGGCTGCGTAGTATTATCAAACCTGTTATCAAGTTCTATGAGTTTAGTAAAAAACAAATGCAAATCTTGACGTGGTGGTGTGAAGATTCTCCCTACCACGATTACAATGGCATCATAGCTGACGGCTCCATCCGTGCTGGTAAAACAGTAGCGATGGCCGTCTCTTTTGTTATTTGGGCTATGGATACCTACGATGGCCAGAACTTTGCTATGTGCGGTAAAACCGTAGGCAGCTTCAGGCGTAACGTTTGGAAATGGCTCAAGCCTGTATTGCTGGTGCGTGGCTATCAGGTGGAAGAATCACGCACGGAGAACCTTATTGTGCTGGCTCGCAAGCAAGGCAACACGATGAAGCTGAATTACTTCTACGTGTTCGGTGGTCGTGACGAATCCTCGCAGGACCTCATTCAAGGCATTACTTTGGCTGGCCTGTTTTGCGATGAGGTTGCGCTCATGCCTGAATCATTTGTAAATCAGGCATCTGGTCGCTGCTCTGTGCCGGGCGCTAAGCTGTGGTTTAACTGCAACCCGGACAGCCCGATGCACTGGTTCCTGTTGCGATGGATTGAGAAGTGCGACGAGAAGCGCTTGCTGCATATCCATTTCCTGATGAACGACAATCCGTCGCTATCCGACGAGGTGCGTGAACGTTACCGGACAATGTATTCCGGTGTGTTCTATCGACGCTTCATTCTAGGCGAGTGGGTAATGGCGCAGGGCGCTATCTATCGTGATGCGTGGAGTGATGAGCTGCTTTTTGGTGATGATCAGCTGGAGTATTTGCTCAAAAATCTGCACATCATGAAGCGCTCTATCACGATTGACTATGGTACAGTCAATCCTATGGTTTATCTTGATGTGCTCGATGATGGTACAGATTTGTGGTTCATCCGCGAGTATTATTGGGACAGCCGCGCCGAGGAAAAGGAGAAGGACAACAGCCAATACGCCGACGACCTGCTTGAGTTCGTCCGTGGCGTGGAGCTGTGGCCGACAAATGTGGTCATAGATCCATCTGCAGCAAGCTTTAAAATTGAGCTGCGCAATCGTGGGCTGCGTGCGAAGGAGACGGTGGAAACAATCAACGCCGACAATGATGTCATTGAGGGCATCCGTAAGGTGAACACGCTGTTAACCCGTCGCCGCATCCATTTTTATTGTGGTTTAGTGCACACGCTGAAGGAGATGCAGTCCTATTGTTGGGACGACAAGGCTCTGCAGCAGTCTGGCAAGGAGAAGCCTATTAAAGTAGCTGACCATGCGCCTGATGCGGTGCGCTACTATGTATCAACAGTCATCAGGCCAAGGAGGATAGCAAATGTCTAAAAGAAAACGCAGGCGCACCCTGGACAAAGCTCCTGAGCCGCAGCCAATACGCAGCAGGGCGCTCGACGCGTTTAGTAACGTATTGGCTCGTTTGGGCGCTGGCACTCCGAACCTGTTGGAAGGCACGGAGTACAGTCTGCAGCGCATGTCGCGTGATTTTAATACTTTGAATGCTCTCTACCGTGAGAGCTGGATTGTCCGTCGTATCATCGACGTTATCCCGGCGGACATGCTCAAAAACTGGATAACGATTACCAGCGGCCTGGACCCCGATGTAGAGAAGCGGCTCAGTCTTACTCTACGCCGTACTCAACTCATTGACAAGATTAAGCGTGGCATGCAGTGGGGCAGGCTCTACGGTGGCGCGTTAGGCGTGATGCTGGTCAAACACCAAGGCTACGACCTTAGCCAACCGCTGCAGCTTGACTGGATAATGCCTGGCGATTTCGCAGGGCTGCTCATCTTCGACCGCTGGAACGGAGTTAACCCATCCAGCGAGCTTATCGAAGATATTTCTGATCCTGATTACGGTTTTCCCAAATATTATACTGTAACTGATCCTGCCGGTGGTGGCTCCGTGAAGATTCATCATAGCAGGGTAGTTCGCTTTACTGGCAACACGCTACCTTTTTGGGAGGAAATTGCAGAGATGCAGTGGGGTGCATCTGTTGTCGAGTCAATTTTTGATGAGCTACGCAAGCGTGACAATGTGAGCTGGAACATTGCCCAGTTGACCTTCATGGCGAACATCCGCGTGCTAAAGATGCAGGACTTAGGTCAGCTTCTGGCGGCAACGGACAACGAGTCGCAGGCTGAGCTGCTGCGAACGCTGGAAGCGCAGAACATGCTGCTGAACAATATGGGCATGCAGGTTATGGATGCTGCAGATGGTCTGGAAACACACCAGTATACTTTCGGCGGCCTTGCTGACTGCTATCAGCAGTTTATCATGGACATCAGCGGCGCTGCTGAAATTCCGGTGACGCGTCTGTTCGGGCGCTCTCCCTCCGGCCTTAACGCTACGGGTGAGAGTGACCTGCAGAACTACTATGACATGATAGCCGAGAAGCAAGAGTCTTATCTGCGTCCTATCCTGAACAAAGTGCTCCCACCGTTCATTATCTCGACTCTAGGCAGCCTGCCTGACGACTTCGATTTTGAGTTTGACCCGGTTGCAGAGCCTACGGACAAAGAGCGCGCCGACCTTGCCAAGTGTGGCACAGACAATGTTGTAGCTGCCTACAATGCCGGTCTTATCTCTCAGCGCATTGCGTTGAAGGAGCTGAAGCAGCAGAGCGAGCGCACCGGTGTCTGGACGAACATCACCGATGAGGACATCGAGCGTGCGTCCGACTCCGTGGAGCCGCCTGGTGAGATGGGCGGAATGTTTGGCGACATGGGCGGTGGCGAGGCTGCTGGTGCTGTTGGTGTTGAACCTCAGCAAAATAAACCGCCTGAATCTGAATAAATAACTTGCAATAATTATGCATGAGAGTTAACATGTACACACTAAAAATTACGGAGGTTAGTGTTATGGATAAAACTAAAATAAACCTGGAACGCCTGCGTGCTTATGATGCCGAGTGGGAAGAAGATAAGCACCCGCGTGCTGAAAACGGACAGTTTACTTCTGGCAGTGGCAGTGCTGGTGGCGGAACTGAAAGCGGTAGTAAGTACGGCTACAGTCGTTCTGAACAGCATGTTGCCAGTAAAATGGAAGAATGGGGCAACGAGCAAGGAAACATTGCTGCTCTTGAAGCTGCCGATGCTTTCCGTGATGCGCATGAAGATGAAAATGATATGCGTGAAGTTCTAAAATCTGTACGTCAGCATTTGGTCGAAAATGAGGATGAAATTCGTGGGTATGATGAAAATCCCAAAAATTTTGACAAGGTTATGGAATATCTGGATGATATGGAGTCTATGCTCGACGACCAGGATGATTATGAATTTAAGCATGGCGAAATCAAATCTCCGCTTCGTCATGCTGCTGAGACGATTCAGGGCGGCGGTGGTAAGAAGGATACTAATTATACTGCCAATGGTCAGCAGACGAAAGCAGATAAAACCATTCGAGAAAATCCTAATTATGTAGGCAACGATGAGGTTTACAAGCTCTTAGGCGGAAAGAATAATGTTGATTATTTTAAATTTATTACGCCAATTTCAGCACGTGGAAATATAAACTCAAAAGACAATATTACGATAGAATATGGTGATGTTTATTATGACGACAAGGGTGAGAGACGTGTGAGCACGAGCACTACTACATTTTATGCTGACAAGATTTTTAAATCATTATGAAAAAATTTAAAATGCCGCGAGTCATTGAGCGCTCTTATGCCAGCGCCATTGACCGCCTGATGCAAGGACTGAAGCGTGAGTTATCTCACGTTGCCAGTCCTTTTTTTATTGCTGACATAATGCGTCGGCTGGCTCGTTCGCCGACTTTCATCCAAGCCTGCGACCAAATCGCACGATTAATGGCCACGCATCTGTTCCGCGATGGGCATAAGACGTGGCGTGCTGCAGCAGCCGAGGGCAGCAAGGGGCGAATCATCCGCACCGCTCTACAGCGCGAGCTTGCCTCACCACGCGTCGCAAAAGTGTACGAGGGTATAATCAGTCGTAATGCAGAATTAATCCGCTCTATGCCGCTCACGCTGGCTGATAGGGTGGCTCACAAAGTCGCAGAAGGTTATGAGCAAGGCTTGCGACCGGAAGCGATGATAGACGATATCCTCAAAGAGTACCCGCATATAACCGAAGCTCATGCAAGGCTTATCGCCCGCACGGAAACGTCTAAAGCCAGCACGGCTCTGACGCAGGTGCGTGCTGCTGAGGCAGGGCTTGACTGGTACGTCTGGCGGACGAGCGAGGATTCTCGTGTGCGTTCTGCTCACACGCATATGGATGGTGTGATTATCCCTTGGGGCGAAGCTCCAGCACCGGAGTTACTCAACCATGAGAAGTCGCAGGGGAATTACCATGCGGGCAACATTTATAATTGCCGCTGCTATCCTGAACCGCTTATCAGGTTTGACCAGGTGGCGTGGCCAGCTAAGGTGTACCGCAATGGTAAAATCGAGCGCATGGGTATAAAACAATTCAGAAAACTATTACCTGGAGGTGAGCTATGAGCAAGGCATATTTTGGCTCACGAATCTCCGACCACATCCTTAAAACACCGGAGGGCTTCCTAATCTGTAAGGACGTTCCTATCGCTCGTACCGGTACACAGCAGTATCGAGGCTGCGAGTTCGGTGGTCCGGTCGCTGACGGCATCTATAATGTCCAGCGTCCTGAAGCTGAAGTCTTTGACCGTGCTGCCGTGGCAAGCTTTGAAGGCAAGCCTGTATGCGATGAGCATCCGGAAGAAGATGTAACTCCCGATAACTATGGGCGCTACATGAAAGGCGTGTGCCGTGATGTGCGTCGAGGCGATGGCGACTTGAGTAATTGCTTAGTCGCTGATTTAGTTATTTACGATGCTGACCTCATCGGTAAGATTGAGGCTGGCAAACGCGAGATATCTTGCGGCTATGACTGCTTGTGGAATCCAACGAGTGACTCCAGCTATGACCAGCTGGAAATCCGGGGTAACCATGTAGCAGTTGTTGATAGAGGCAGGGCGGGGCACAAGGTGGCCATCCGTGACACTGCCGACGATAAAAAAGGAGGTACCAAAATGTCTAAATCTTTGATTGGACGTATCCTGCGAGCGCTGGCTCGCGACGAATCTACTACACCTGAGGACATGGAGGCTGCTGCAAAGCTTGCAGGTAGCTCTGACGCTGAGCCGCGTCCTCAGCCTGCACCAGCTCCTGCTCAGGCGGCTCCCTCAACACCAGCGCCTGCAGTTCCAGCAGCTCCAGCTCCCGCAACACCTGCAACACCTGCGCCTGCTGCTGTGCCGCAGCCTGAAAATAAATCTGCAGCAATGGATGAGGCTACTGAGGCGCGCTTTAAGAAAATTGAGGACGCACTGGAAGCTATCAGCTCTAAGCTGAATCCTGCGCAGCCTGCTGCTGAGCCTAAAAAGGACGCTCTTGATGCTCTGGAGGAAGAGCTCCAAAACAAAGCACCCGCTGCTGCTCCTGCCGGGGACGAGGATGATGTAATCGAGCCGCCGGAAGATATTAATGCGCAGGATGCAGCGCCGGAGGAAGATGTCGAGGGCGAGTGTGCACCTGATGCTAAAGAAGCACGTGACGCAGCTATGGCTTTAATTAAAAACTTGAAGCCTGCTGTTGCAGCTATCCCCAATGAGGCACAGCGCAAACGTGCGGCTGACTCTCTGGCTATCCTCATCAAAGGCTCTATGCAGCAGGATGCTCAATATGGCAAGCTGATGCAGATGCGTCGCCGTTCCGCTGCACAAGACAGCAAGCCTGATGATTACGCTCTGGGACGTGAAATTGCAAAAAAATATAATCCCCATTATAAAAATCGTTAAGGAGGCAAAACAATATGAGTGGTAAAGCAATTGGTATCTCTATGAATTTTGGCTATCCCGGTAACTACGCCCGCACTCCGGACGATATCGTGGCCAGCCGTCTGTTAAACGAGGAAAGCGAAGCTATCCCTTTTGGTGCCGCTGTCTGCATTAAAGATGACAACACTTACACTGCTGTTGGCGCTGCAACTACTGCTGCTGATGTCGCTGGCATTGCGCTGCGTGTTGTTAAGCAGGCAGTATCTTATGCAGAGCAAAATAAAACCGAATATCAGCCCGGTCAGTATATGTCTGTCCTGGAACGCGGCGCTGCTACTGTTGTATGTAATGTTGGCACTCCGAAAGCTAACGGTAAAGTTTACGTGCGCGTTAAAGCTAATACTTCTATCGCTAACGGCGTTGTTGGCGGCTTTGAAGCTGCAGCTGACAGCACTAACACCATTGAAATTCCGAATATGCGCTGGACTAGCGGCGCAATAGATGCGAATCGTGTCTGCGAGGTTACTCTGCTGACTCGTGCTTCTGCGTAATATAAGGAGGTATAAATAATATGGCAACTGGAAAATTTGGCTTTTATAGCCCGGACGCTGGTATGCGTAATCTGGGTAATTTTGCCATGCAGAATGGTGGTCGTAAAAGATTCCGCGGCTCTGCATGGGATGCTGCTGCCAGCTCTGGCATGGCGTACATTACAGGCGAACTTGAAAAGGTTGATCCTAAGCTGCGCGAACCGCTGACCAGCGTAACCTGGCAGCGCGATATTGTCGCCAAGACTGGCGGCGGCTGGGTAGAATTCACTTCTACTTTTGATGTTGACTACGCAACTTCCGGTGCAAACGCTAACAGCATTACTGCTCCCGGTGCTACTACAATCCCTGTAATGCAGGTCAACACCAGCAAGAACATGTTCAAGGTATCCACCTGGATGCACGCTATGCAGGTGCCGTTTATTGACCAGGCGAAGATGAAGCAGATTGGCCGTAATCTGGAAGATTTGCTGGATAAGGGCGTTAAACTCAACTACAACAAAACTCTTGACCTCAATGTCTACAACGGCTTCAAGGAGGCAGGTACTACTGGCTTGCTGAATGACCCGAATGTTGTTACCTACACTGTGGGTAATGGTGCAAATGGCACTCCCGCATGGAACACTAAAACCGCGGATGAGATCCTGCATGACATTAACAATGCGCTGGTGGATGCATGGGCTGCATCCGAGTACGACATGAAAGGCATGCCGAATCATATTCTGATTCCGCCGAAGCAGTATGCGTATATCACCATGCAGAAGGTTTCCGATGCTGGTAACATCTCCATCATGGAGTATCTGATGCAAAACAATATTGCTAAAGAGCAGGGCGGCTCTATCACCATTGAGCCTTGCCGTTGGTGCATCAAGGCTGGCACCGGTCAAAAAGACCTCATGATGGTTTACGTAAATGATGAGGATATGGTCAACTTTGATTTGACTGTGCCTATCACTCGCGCATATACTCAACCGTCTGTTGAGCGTGCCGCCATCCTGACTTTGTTTGCAGCGCAAATCGGCCAGGTTAAATTCATGTATTACCAACCTGTCGCATACCACATCGGTATCTGATTAGGCAATATTCTAGCCAGGCGTTTATCGTCTGGCTTTTTTATTTGAGGAGGACAATCAATGGTTATTTTAACTAAAAAACGCTTTGGCTTTGTGAAGCAAGACGGTACTGAACGCATTGATGCGGAACGCTTTTTGACTAAGGGTGGCATGGAAATTGAGGATGCTCCCGATTGGATTGCAACTGATCCGCTGTATGCGCTGGCTGTTGAATCTGGCGACCTTGTACCGGTCAATGGTAAAACTCTGAAGGCTGAGGCAGAAGCTGTTGCCAAAGCCAAGAAACTCACCAAAGCGGAGGGTGAAAGCTAATAAGGAGGTGCAGCATGTACCATCCGTTGATTGCGCAGGCGAGCAATATCAAAACGCAGGAGAATCCTTCCTACACCAAGGAGGACTTCCTGGCATTCTATCCACAGTTTGCTGAGCCTCTGCCGGAAATAGTGCTGGACAGCTTTGTAGAGCTTGGTCAGGCGTGTGTAAGCGAGCAGCGCTATGGCAAGATGTGGAGGATGGCCATCGGACTATTCATCGCCCATATGTGCACCCTTTACATGCAGTCTGCTGCAGACCCGGGGGCACCTGCTGCTGATATCCTTGCCGCAGCTCAGGCCGCTGGTGTTGTTACGAGTGAGTCTGCTGATGGTGTGTCCTATTCTATGGATACGTCAGCGCTGTCGCAGGACCTTGCAGGTTGGGCGGCGTTCCGGTTGACCGCGTTTGGCGTGCAGTTTGCCACTCTGGCACGTTTTGCGGGCAAGGGAGGGATGTATGTATGGTAAGCATAAATACATCGCACAGAACGGTCAGCGGCGGGCTGCAGGGACTAATGGACAGAGTGCAATCTTTGAGCAACAACAAGCTCTATGTGGGTATCCCGCAGGAGAAAACATCTCGTGGCGATGAGCCTATCAATAATGCGAGCCTGCTGTACATCCATACTCATGGCATCCGGCGTAAGTCCATGCGTGAGGAAATGCAGGGCTACATGGATCAAGGCATGGAGTACAGCCTGGCTTATCAGTTGTATGTCCAAACACATGGCTCGCCGCTCTGGCACGCTCCACCGCGTCCTGTTATTGAACCGGCCATCGCAAAGCACCACCGTGAGATTGCAGAAGAATACGCTAAGGCTGTAAAGGCTGCTATGACTGGCGATGGAGCGAGGGCTGATGCTTTTATCAAACGCACAGGCCTGCTGGCGCAGAACATCTGCCGCAGATGGTTTACGGATGCCGAGAATGGCTGGCCGCCTAACTCCCCGATAACCATAGATAAAAAGACCAAAGGCAAGGGCGGCAAAACTAATCCGCTTATTGATACCGGTGCCTTGCGCAAAGCTATTGTTTATGTGGTAAGGAGTGATTGACGTGGTTAATGTTGGCAGAGTGGTGCGTAGCAAGCGTTTAGGCTGCCAGCGCATCACTGTCAAACGCTACGCTGCAAGCTGGCACGATGGAGCTTATGGTCGGGATGAAGACAATCCTATTGTGCTACAGGTGGCGGCGATTGTTACTGTTGCCCAGCCCAAAGATTTGCAGTTATTGCCTGAAGGTGACCGCGTCACCGGGGCAATGAAATTTTTGACGAACGTGGAGCTGCACGCGACCAATGGTGAAGCTATCAGCGATGAGCTTGAATGGCGCGGAGCACGCTACAAAATCCTCACTGTTACGCCTGATATTGATTATGGATTTTACCGATCTATTGGGACAAGATTGGACGGTGACAGTGTTGGTTAAAAATATTGCTGAATTTGAATCTTTAATGTGGGCAGAGCTGATGGACATCCTCGGGCATGATGCTAAGACAATACCGCCGCCTGTACGCCGCTCCTGGCCAACGGACGGAGGCCCCGACTGGAAGCTTACAGACAACGTGGTCTTTATGCAGTGCACCGAGGCGGCCGAGGACATCATGCAGCCGATTGATGAGCGTTGGCAGTCTGAAGGACGTGATTTTTTGCGTGAGAGTGCAAGCACACGTACCATCCAGCTACGCCTGAATGCTTACGGTCCTGCCTGCTATGAATCGCTGCTTAAGCTACGCCTTGAGCTGCTGCTTGGCCGACCGAAGCTCAAAAAACAAAAAATTTATATTATTCCCGGCAAGGATTCCATCCAATATGCGCCTGAACTGTTCCAAGGGCGATGGTGGAAGCGTGCCGATTTGACTTTATATTTTAATGTGCTAATCAGCGTTGAATCTATCGTGAAAGCGATTGAAGAAGTCAACGTTACGATTAAAGCAAACGAGCCTGGTACGAGTGATGTTATCCTTGAGCCAGGTGAAATTATTATTAAGAAAGGGTGATTTAGTTGGCTTATAAATTGGACTTATCTCCGATTGTCGACGTGGTTATCAACCTGTCTGCTAAGGCTGCTGCTCGCAAGGGCTTTAACCTTGGCCTGATTATTGGCAAGTCTGAGGTTATTCCGGGCAATGAAAGGGTACGTATTTATACCAGTGCATCTCAAATGCTGACTGACGGGTTTGTAGAAACGTCTCCGGAATACAAGGCTGCTCAGCTTTATTTTGCTGCTACGACCAGCCCGCGCAAGCTGGCGGTAGGCGTAAAGCTGACGGAAGATACGAATCTAACTGCTACGCTGGAGGCTTGCCGTGCTGCTAACTCTCAGTGGTGGCCGTTTAGCTATCTGGGCGCTGAGGACGTTGATATTAAAGACTGTGCAGCTTGGTGCGAGACCGCTGTACCTGACAGCGTCTACATGTATACGACTGCTGATAAAAGCGTACTTGACGCATCTGGTGATGCAAAGAGCATTTTTAAGGCTTTGCAGGATAAAAACTATCGTCGCAGCTTTGGTCAGTATTGTGGTGACACGGATACTCCTGATGCTGTTGCAGCTACTATGGGCTACGCGATGGGTGCTAACCGTGGTCTTGCCAGTGATGCGTTTACGCTGGCGTATAAAACTCTGCCCGGCGTAAAAACAGATGACTTGTCTGAATCTCAGGTAACCCATGTGTGTGGCAACTCTGAATCTACAGGCCATAACGGTAACGTATATATTACTCGTGGCGAGGAATACGATGTTTTGCAGCAGGGCTATATGGCTGATGGCACGAGCTTTGATGAAGTGCTGTATCTTGATATGCTGCGTAATGACATTACTCTTAATGTCATGGACCTGCTGTATCAGCGCCGCAAATTGCCGCAGACTGAAGCTGGCGTTACCAGCATTATTAATGTTATCAATGATGCTTGTCGTAAGTATGTAAAGTTAGGCTTTATCGCTCCGGGCAAGTGGAACGGTGCCGAGTGCCTGAATCTACAGACAGGTGATTACCTGCCTGATGGCTATCTGGTGCAGAGCGAGCCTCTTGACGAACAGTCTCAGGCTGACCGTGACAAGCGCAAGGCTCCACCGATTTATGTATGCTGCAAGCTGGCTGGTGCAATCGAATTTGTTACCATCCAGGTTAATGTTAACCGCTGAGGAGGCTATCTGAATGGAATTAACTACTTACAGTTTTGCTGATCTGGCTGGCTCTATTAACCATCCGACGTTTGGCTCGTATCTCTTTGATGGTACTGGTGTAGGCTCTGTGACAGTATCCAAGGCCACCGACCGCACTGCTCATGATATTGCTGCAGATGGCTCAGTAATGGTATCTAAGATTGCGGGCAATAATGGCACCGTAACCATTGAATGTCAACAGACCTCTGCTATCCATAAATGGCTGAGCGCCTGGTTTAATGCGTTGTGGCAGCTGCCTACAAGTGAATGGGCAAGCACCAGCATGACGCTGCGTAATACCGCGACAGGTACACGCCATATTATCTCAGGCATCTCGCCGCAGAAGGAGCCGGACACTCCCTATCAGAGCCAAGGACAGCGTGTATCTTGGACGCTGATGTGTGCCGAGGTTACTAATCTGCCGATTTAATTTAGGAGGATGCTATGTTTAAACAAAAGACTCAAATTGTTGAGGTGGCTGGTAAATCCTATCAGCTCACTAAAATGGATGCTCGCACAGGCAGCTATGTTGCTTTTAAGGTTGCGGGCGTGCTTGCGCCGTCTGGCGGCAAAACAGCCGAGATGGCTGCTGCTCTCATGGGTATGCCACGCAAGGATTTTGACGAGCTGCAATCTTTGCTGCTGCGTACTGTTAACCGCTTAGTTGATAACGGCAACGGTCAGCAGTTGCCTGAACCTGTCTTGACAGCTAAGGGTGATTTTGTTGACGAGGCTCTGGCGTATGATGCTGCCAGCGTTATCCAGCTAACTGTCCATGCGCTTATTTTCAACGTCGGAGGTTTTTTCGCCGCAGCCGGGTTGAATCTCCCGGCAGAATTGATGGGCAAACCTACGAGCCGATGAGTTATCCAACGCTTGATGCTTTCGCCTTTGCTCCTGTTGTTGCAGGGCTTTGGCGGCAGCACGAGCTGAGTGATGGAACATATGATTTTGATGATTTGCTGGACGCTCACGAACTGTTGGCGGTCAAGGCAGAAAACGCACGGCGGATGCAGGAAGCCATGAGAAAGGAGTAGGCTGATGAGCAATATCTTAGAAGAATATCTTGTGCGCATTGGCGCGGAAGTCGACAAGGACGCTTTTGCCGGAGCTGCAAAAGCTATCAATAATCTATCCGGTATGCTCGGGAAATTAGGCTCTATCCTTAAATATGGCGCTATCTTTGCAGGGCTGGCAAAGGTTACGGAAGCTGTCATTGATAACATTAAGGCTGTGGCCAGCGCCGATTTGGAATATCAGAAGTTGGCACAGTCAATGTGGGTGACAAAGGACACAGCTAAAACCTTGAGTGTGGTCCTGAAAACCATGGGCGCTTCGCAGGAGGATGTGGCGTGGGTGCCGGAGCTGCGTGAGCAGTTTTTCCGTCTGCGTCAGGAGATGGCAGAGCTGTCTACTCCTGCAGATGCTGACGGACAGTTAGCCTGGATCCGTGAGATTGGTTATGACGTGCAAAATCTGCAGCTCAAATTAAAAATGTTCAAGGAGTGGGTGGTCTATTACCTTATCAAAGAGCTGCAGCCATACATCAAAGAATTTCAGGAATTTATCCGCTGGCTCAATGATAAATTTGGCAAGAGCTTGCCTGCACTGGCGCGTAAGGTGGCTAGCGTGTTGGCGAGTGTTGTGCGTGTAGCAATGTCACTGGTTAAGGCTCTAAAATGGCTATTCGAGGGCATTTATAATTTTATTGATGCGTTGCCAAGTAAAACAAAGGCTTTAGTAGCTGTGTTTGCTGTTGTTGGTGCTGCCATCATGGCAGGTCCGTTTGGCCTGATGATGATGGCCATCGGCACTGCACTCATCATGCTGGAGGACTTTTTTGGCTATCTTGAAGGGCGCGAGAGCAGCAATACTTTGAAGCCGCTCTGGAAATGGCTCACGGATGAGAATAATCCGCTGCGTCGTCTTATTGAAAAGCTTAAGGAAGGCATTGCTTTTATCCTTGAGAAGCTTACGGAGCTGTTTGAAAAAGTTTTTACGGAAGAACGGCAGGAAAAGCTCAAAAAGACTGTCGCTACCATTGCTAAGGGCGTTGCCGAAATGGCAGAAGGCCTGGCTACGATTGTTGAGAAGATTTTCGGCAAGAAGTATCCTGTTGTGAAGAAATTTTGGGATTACTTCTTGATTGCCGTTGGTAAAGTTGTAGATAAGGTACTCACGCTGGAAATTAGGCTGGCACGTCTATGGATAGCTTTGGGTAAAGCTATGCAGGGCGATTACGCTGGTGCTAAAAAAGCATTACAGCTAGGTTCTGCTGATGAAGGAGCAGACAGTGAGCGTGCCCAATACATCCGCGACAAGCTGATGTCATTAGGTTGGTCTAAGGCTGCCGCGTCCGGTATTGTAGGCAACTTGGTACAAGAATCCGGTTTGCGTACAGATGCTGTCGGTGATGATGGTACGTCTGGTGGCATAGCTCAATGGCATAATGAACGCTGGGAAGCTCTCAAACGCTTTGCTGCTGCTCGTGGTAAAGATTGGACCGACCTTGACACTCAAATTGCATATCTTGACCATGAACTGCGCACGAACGAAAGTGGAGCTGGTGATAAACTGCGTAATGTGCAGGACGCTGCCGAAGGTGCAAGTGTATTTATGCGTGAGTTTGAGCGTCCGGATATTTTTTCGGCGAACGAGGATGACCGTGCTGCCAACGCTATGGTTATCTATAACAAAGATAAAGAATCTGCCGAGAATGCTACTCATGGTGGCGGCGGGTATAACAGCCTTGTTGCTCCTACGAGCTATGCTGCAGGTTTTGCCGCTGGTGGTACTGCCGGTTTTATGCCGATGGCGAACAGTACGGCAAATTATAACGGTGGAGTTGTAAATGTTGGCGGCATCGTGGTTAATTGTGGGAACGTAAGTGATCCGCAGGGCGTGGCTAAGGCTGTAGAAGGAACGATGGAAGATTTTGCCCAGCGTCTGGCAGCGCATAACGGAGGGACGGTGTTTGTATGAGCTTAATGGGTACAATGAACACTTTAAATGGTATCTGGGGCGCTAATAATCTGGTTGCTAAGCTCACGGGCAATAAATCATTTAAGACTAATGATGGTTATAGTCCATCTGTTTGGGGCAGTGGGCTAGGAGCACAACAGGTGCTTATGGTTAAAACGAACATTGGCGGCTATTTTTTTGACGCTGTTTTTAGCGTTGATACTGAACATAGCCTGACGGTTACCCAGCATCCTGTGCAGACTGGCGCAAATATCAGCGACCATGCTTTTGTAAATCCTATCCGTATGACGATGCAGATTGGCGTATCTGATGCCATGGCTTATCGTGTTGGTGCTGATTATGGTGGGGATGGCGGCACAAAATCTGTACAGGCCTATCGATTGCTCTGCAAGCTGCAAGAACTGCGTATACCCATGCAGGTTGTTACGCGTCTGAACACGTACCAGAATATGCTTATTGAGAGCATTGATGTGAGCGATGGTGTGTCGACGCTATGCGCGCTCAAAGCTACGATTAATCTTGTGCAGGTGCTGGTGGTTAATGTTGGAACCGAAAAGGTTTCCGCGCGTCAGTGGACTACAGGTGCACAGCGCAAATCGCAGGAAGTGCAGCCTAAAGGCGACAACAGTACGATTTTGCGCAAAGTAGAAAAGGGCACAGGTCTGGAGGTGAAGTGGTAATGAGCTATTATGAAATACCATTAACTACCACGCCTTTCGATCAGAAGACTTTTAAGCTGACGCTGGATGGCGAGCGTAACATCAACATCCTGCTGAAGCTACGCTATTATGATTTGTACGAGTTGTGGGTGGCTGATGTCTGCGACAATAGCACAGGCGAAGAGCTGATTACAGGCATGCCGCTCGTTCCTGGCATTGATTTGTTAGGTCAGTACGCTTACCTGAATATTGGCAGTGCTCAAATCGTGGCTGTTGGTCCTACCGCACAGGAGCAGCCTGATAATGAGACACTAGGCTCAGCCTGGGTGCTTTTGTGGGGTGATGGCTCATGAGCAGTTATCTGTGGATGAGAAAGTGGAAAATCCTTGTTGTGGATGATCAGGACAAGGAGGCCTTGAATGTTTCTGATCTGCACGTGAAGTTTACTGTCAAAAAGTCGTGGGAAATAAACAATTACTCAACTGTGGAGATTTACAATCTTACTGCTGCAACAGAGCAGAAAATCCTTAAGGAAGGTGACCGCATCATTATTGAGGCCGGTTATGAAGGCTATCTGACTACATCTGCAGATGGCTCCGTTCAGGAGGCAAAGGATGCTGAAGATAATACTCAGGAGAAGCAGTACGGCGTTATTTTCGACGGTAAAATTATTTATCCGTCCCGGCGCAAGGAGAACAACACTGACTATGTGCTGTCGCTCCTGTGTGTAGACGGAGCTAATGTCCTTGGGAAAAATTTTATTGCTAAAACCTTAAACAAGGGTGTTAATCAACGTCAGATTTTGGATGCGGTCTGCGAAAAGTCAAAAACAAAAATCCCGACGAATAGCATTACTCAGGGCTTGTCTGGTCAAAAACTCCCACGCGGTAAGGTTATTTTTGGCGAGCCTAAAGATTATATATCCGATATTGCCCGCGGCAACGGGGCCAGCTACTGGGTGAATGATGGCAAGCTGAACATGATAAAGCTTGCCGACGCTGCGAAGGATGAAGCTATCGTACAAACGCCTACGACCGGTCTTGTCGGGATGCCGACGCAGACACAGTACGGTGCAAATTTTAAACTGCTGCTGAATCCTGCTGTACAGATGTGGTCGCTTGTCCAGCTTAAAAATAGCGAGATTGCGGAAGCGCAGGTCACTCCTGGTCAGGCACAGATGCCGCTTGATGAAGAGTGGATCTATCAGGTAATCGAGCTGACGCATACTGGTGATACGATGGGTAATGATTGGTATACGTCATGCGTTGCTGTATCTCGCTATGGTAAGGGCGTACTGCCTGCTCTCATGGCCAACAATTCGCAGAATCCGAACGGAGTGTGATTTTATGATTGATTTAAATTTGCGCACGCCGAACGTCGAACGGCAGGGAGAATTGGATGCTCGTGCCGCTGCAATCAAGACGCGCGTGTGCATGCCTGGCATTATCCAAAGCTTTGACGCGGCCGCTCAGACTGTTACTGTGCAACCAGCGCTGCGAGAAAAAATGCTTGCAGACGGTGATGAGGCTTGGGTGGATATACCTTTGCTGGTCGACGTGCCTATTGTCGTGCCACGTGCTGGCGGCTATGCGCTGACGCTGCCTATCCAGGCAGGCGATGAGTGTCTTGTGGTGTTTGGCGATATGTGCATGGATGGCTGGTGGCAGAGCGGCGGCGTGCAGAATCAGGTCGAGTGTCGCAGGCATGACCTGTCTGATGGTTTTGCTATTATAGGCGTGTGGTCGCAGCCTAGAGTAATCCCCGGCTACAGCGCAGGCTCTGCTCAGTTGCGCAATGATGCAGGCAGTGCTTACGTAGAACTTGCCGGAGATACGATTAACATCGTAGGCGGTACGGTAAACATTAAAGCAGGGCGGGTGAACATCAATGAGTAGTGCAACACGTTTAGGCGATTTGGATACCGGTCATGATGCCTGTGCTCCGACAGCACTCGTATCGGCCAGCCCTAACGTATATATCAACGGCCGCGCTGCAGGACGCGTGGGCGATAGCTATGCACCTCATGGCTGCATTAACCACCCGACGCATAGCGGCGTCATCGCCAGCGGCAGCAGCTCCGTATACATCAACGGCAAGGCTGCAGGGCGCATTGGTGATCCCGTGAGCTGTGGCGGTACTGTGGCCGAAGGCAGCAGCAATGTGTTTATTGGAGGCTGATATGCAGGTTAGACGTTTAGACGACAATTGGGATTACTGCTTTGGTCGTGGCTCTCAAAATTACATCAGCGGTATCGAAGCTGTCGGGCAGGCGATAAAACAGCGCCTGCTTTTGCTGTACGCTGAGTGGTGGGAAGACCTAAAAGATGGCTTGCCGTTGTGGGAGCAAATCTTAGGCACGTCCGGCAGTGATGAGAATAGGCAGGCTGTAGATATTATTATCCGTGACCGTATAAGCGGCACGGAAGGTGTGCAGTCTGTCACGTCTTTTGAATCATCTTACGAACGCAGACATTATAAATTCACGGCAACCGTAGAGACTATCTATGGCTCGTTGACTATTAGTAGTGAGGAGGTGCAGATGTGACGTATTTTAAGCCTTATGTTGATAGTACGGGACTGCATATCCCTACCTACAACGATATTTTAGAGGATATGATTGCTGCAATGAAGCAAATCTACGGCGATGATATCTATCTGGACAACAGCTCGCCTGATTATCAGCTGCTGTCCATTTTTGCTCTCAAGCAAAGCGATACGCTGCAGGCTCTCGCGTATGCGTATAATGCACGGTCACCTGAAACGGCTATTGGCACGTCACTGGACAGCGTGGTAAAGCTGAACGGCATTAAGCGCAAGGCTGCAGGGCACAGCACCTGCCAAGTAAAGATTACCGGCAGCCCGTTTACGCAGATAACCAATGGTGCAGTAAAAGACCGCGCGGGGCTGACATGGGATTTACCGGCAAACGTAGTAATCGACTCCAATGGCACGGCTTACACTGTAGCTACATGCCGCACTGCAGGCGCTGTGAGCGCGCTGGCGGGCGATATAGCGCAGATTGAGACGCCGACCTATGGATGGATAGCTGTTATCAACGAAGTGAGCGCTGTGCTGGGCAACACGCAGGAAACCGACGCGCAGCTCCGCCAAAGGCAGGCAATCAGTACGGCCAATCCGTCGCAGACCATGCTAGCTGGCACCAAGGGCGCTATTGCAGCGCTTCCGGATGTGTCTCGCTATGCTGTTTACGAGAACGACACCAACGTCGGGACTGTAACCGAGGATAATCCACACGGTTTGCCAGCACACTCTGTAACCTGCGTTGTTGAGGGTGGTACAAATGAGGACGTGGCTGAGGCGATATACCTGCATAAAGGCATCGGCTGTTATACAAACGGTGATGTGGAGGTGCAGTATACTGACCAGAACGATTATATCAATACCATCAGATTTTACCGGCCGGAGTATAAAACTATCTACGTCAAATGCACGCTGAAGAAGTATGTCGGCTATATGTCCAGCATCCAAGCTAACGTCAAGAGTGCGATATATGACTATTTGGCCGCGCTGACGATTGGTAGTGATGTGTCCGCTTCGGTGCTAGCAAACATTATTACTGACTGCAATCCGTCTTTGACTAAGCCCATATTTGGTATAAAAGAGCTGAAATTGGGGCTTGCCGCAGACGCGATGGGTGTTGCTGACGTTGCAATTGGGTATAAGGAAATTCCGGAGCCGGTATACGATGCCATTGAGGTACAGGTCGATGCTTGATTTAACATATTATAAACGGCTGATCACGAGCGAGTATCGCCGCAGCACGAATTTTACAGCTATGGTAGAGAGATTGCTCAGCTACGGCCTTGATTTGGATAGCAGCGCCACCGATTTGATTACGGCGTTTGAGGTTGATTATGCTACGACTGCACAGCTCGATATCCTCGGCGCTATTGTCGGAGTAAGCAGGCAGCTCAGCTTTGAGCCGTCCGCTGCTGCTACAGGCGACATTGTTTGCCCGGCTCCGACGGAAATTGCCAGCGGCACGGAGTATCCAATAATCAACACCCCAGAGCCGCAGAACATGGCAAGCGTCAGCTTTATTTCCGGCTTTCCTCCGGGGGAAATGAACGACAGCAACAGCATGATGGACGATGATTTGTTCCGTCTGCTAATCAAAGCGCGTATTATCCAAAATGCGTGGAAGGGCACTATAACAGAGCTATATGAGCTGTGGGAATCTGTTATGGGTAAAGATAAGCATTTATCCATCGAAGATTTGCAGGATATGTCGTTCAACATCGTACTGCAGGGCGATTATACTGCGCTGGAGCGCGAGCTGATTATCCACGCATATATCATTCCGAAGCCGGAGGGCGTACGCATCAACGTGCTGACATTCGTATCGACGGACGGCCTGCCACTGTTCTCCTATGATTACAACACTATGCGTTACAGTGGTTACAATAGCCATTGGGCTGTAGAAGGGAGCGAGCTAATAAATGGCGAGAAGTAATTTTAAGGTTTTTGCTGAGGCCGTGGACAGCAGCAAGGTTGTATCCGATGCTGAGTACGCTGTCAACACTCAGCGCATCGGCGGCGTTGTTCCGGGGCTGGCGGCGGCTGACCTGCACAACAAGCTGTATAAACAGGCTACGATTATGGCTGCCGCTATGGCGCAGGTCCTTGTCGAGCAGGGGCAGGATGCTTTGGACAGCGATTACGCAGGCCTTGTGGCATCAATCAAAAAAACATTCCTGCTGTCGCTTAACGGCGAGAAACCGGATGCTAAAGGCAATCTGCAGAAAAATTTTGTATATAGTGTTGAGGGGAAAAAACCGGATAGCAGCGGCAATGTGTCTTTGAATATTGATTATCTCAACGCGATGAGCTTTGTCGGCTCTGTGGTAATCACCCGAGATAACATCAATCCCGGCACAAGACTTGGCGGCACGTGGCAGCTTCTGCAGAGCGGCCGCTATGTCCGTACTGCCGGTGCAGGTTATCCCGGCGGAACGATGGGCGGCAGTGATGGCTTTACACTGGGTGTAAATAATATGCCTGCACATAGCCATGAAGCTACAATTTATGGTGCTGGTAATCATAAGCATGATATTTATGTCAGCAATTGGCAAACACACGGCGGCAGTGGTGGTGCAGGATATCAAGCTCATGAGCGCCGCTGGGGCGCAACTGAAGAGGCTGGAAATCACTCGCATCAAATAACCATCGAATCTACCGGCAACGGAGAAAAGGTAACCTTCGAGCCGTCTTATCTGTGTTTATATTTTTGGGTGCGTACTGCGTGAGGTGAAGTAAATAATGAGTAATGCAAGAATACAGTTTAGCACAGCGTCCGAGGAAAAATGGCTGCAGGTGAATCCTGTGTTGCGTGAGGGTGAGCTGGTCATCGCGCGCAAGGCGAACGGCAAGCGTAAGCTCGTGGTCGGCAAGCCCGGCGGCTCCTCGTACGCAAATTCCGAGGTGGTGTGGGATGCTGAGCAGGCTGAAACATATATGAATACCACCAAGGATTTGAGCGAGAATGTTAACGTCTTTGTGCCGCACATTGATTCCAGCGGCATTTTGACTTGGACGAACAAAGCCGGCCTTGATAACCCGAGCCCGATAACCATTAAAGGCATCAAAGGCGACCCCGGCGAGAAGGGCGAGCAAGGCCAACGTGGCGAACAGGGCGCACAAGGCATCCAAGGACCGCGTGGCATCCAAGGGGAACAGGGCGAGCGAGGAGTGCAGGGCGCGCAAGGTCCTGCGGGTAATGCGGCGACAATCACCATCGGCAACGTTACGACAAGTGCTCCCGGCACATCGGCTAGTGTCACCAATCGCGGCACACCATCTGCTGCCGTGCTTGATTTTGTGCTGCCTAAAGGCAAGGATGGTGCTGATGGTGGTGTAACTGTGGATGAAGAACTATCAGGTACAAGCACTAACCCGGTTCAAAACAAGGCTATCTATAATGCACTGCTGAATAAGGTAGGTACTGATATTTTCTCTGGTTTTACTTTACTTGGTGGAGCTACTAAAATAATGTGGCGTGAAGGCACACAGTTTATTGGGTCAATCAACGCTGTAAATTATAATGGTACGGCTAGGGCAGCAATCCATGATGGTGATGGTAATGTAATCACTGATACGTATACTAAGAAGGTTGATTTTGATAAGACTATTAGCCAGTTAGGTGTAGCTTTCCAAGAAAAGGTTGATAGAAGCGACTTAGCTGATGTTGCGACTAGCGGTAAATATACTGATTTATTAAATAGACCTGATTACGTTGTGCAGTCCGTAAACAATGTAAGACCCGACACTGCTGGTAATGTTACTATTGATGTTAGTGGCTCAAACGTCACTGTAGATACTACATTATCTGCTACATCTACTAATGCTATTGCAAATAAAGCAGTCTATGATGCTTTGAATAAAAAGTTAGATAAGACAGGAACAGTCTATGAAGCAACCAAAGCAACGCAGGATGGTTATGGGAATGTGATTACATCTACATATGTTAAGAAGGTAGACCTTGTCAGCTACGTTAAAACTGTTAACAATATTGCTCCCGACGCTAACGGCAATGTTAATGTTAGTGGTGGTAGCTCAAATATAACTATAGATACTACATTGTCTGCTACCTCTACAAATCCTATTGCTAACAAAACTGTTTACTCTGCTTTAGGGGGTAAGTTAGGTAAAACAGAAACAGCTTATGCTGCTACTAAAGCAACACAGGACAATGCAGGCAATGTAATTACTGAAACTTATGCTACTAAAGCTGATATTAGCGGTGTTGTCAAGAGCGTGAATGGTGTGCAACCCGACACTAATGGTAATGTTAGTATTACTGTTAGCGGAGGTAGTGGCGTGAGCACATCCACTGAAAACACTTGGACAGCTCAGCAAAACTTCCAAAAAATGAAATTTAATTTTGAAAGTTATAATGCACCTCGTATTAGTGGTGCTACTGATAACCCGGCTGCGTCGGTGGCAGTCTATAATGTGCAAGGCAATTTTACGCTAGATATGTCAGTATTAGCAGGGTTGCTGAACAATGATGACGCTACCTTATTTACTGCTTACATTACTGCGAATGGATCTTACACTCTGAGCATCACTAATGCAGGCACTCTAAAATATGCCGGAAGCGCAAATGATTTAGCGATAACAGCTAACGGATTACTATTGAATATTCTGCTAATCAAAAGTAGCAGTGGTGTCTTGTCAAGTGTTGCACAGGCAAGTACATTGTCGTGAGGTGATTAAATGGGACTTAATAGATTGATGCTAGTAAAGAAAACTGCTGTCAGCGGTGGGGATAATGTATTTATTATGACTATGGGACAGCAAAGCGGTCAGTACGGGTATAGTCGCAACAATGGCAACTATGGTGAGATTACAGGCAATGTTACACATGACGGTAGAGCAGTAACATTGGTAATGTTATCTTATTATGGCGGTTGGCTTGACGTTGCCTTTAAAGAAGAAGGCGTAACGAGTGGTAGCCGTAACATTAGCCTTAACATCACCCCGCTTGAAACGGGTGTAACTATTAATTTGACAGTAGGCAAAATGTCATATCAAGGTGACTTAGTAGGGTTTTATACCTATGTGCAACGCGTGCCGTCAAATATATCAAGCATGTTTACCGCTACTAATGTGGGAAAAAAATTTAAAGTCGAAATTGTGTTTAACTAAGGAGGTTTGGAGATGCAGACAACTTATACATATAAAGAGCAAGACTACTCTAATTTATACGAGCTTTCCGAGGTGTTAGGGAAAGATGGTATTTTTATCCCATTGTCAATCGGTGACGAGGCTTTAACAGAATTAGGTGTAACAGTTACGCATGAGGAAGAACCTATTGAAAACGTAAAACAGCGTAAAATCTTGATGTTAAAGCGTCAGCGTGACACTGCCGAGGTTGAGCCGATTGAATATGGCGGTCATAGCTTTGACTATGACGACAAAGCGAGAGACCGCATCAATGCAGCTATCATTGCGCTGGAGCTGCAAGGCGAAGGAGCTACAATAGAGTGGACCACGGCAGATAATGAGGATGCGGTGGTTACGGCTCAGGACCTGCGTATGATTATTGCTTCCGTGGCTGCACGCAGCAATAAACTGCATACGGCGTACAGGGCTGCTAAGGCACAGGTTGAAGCTGCTAGCACGGCAGAAGAAGTAGAAGCTGTAACAATGAATAATTAGGAGGTTGAGAGATGGATTTTTTAGCTTTACGTTATGCCGTATACAATACGGCACACACTTTGACTCATGGTTTTACCTACAAATCGGTGATTGGGGCAATCCTTGCGGTATTGCTGCACAAACACGCGGTATTGTTTATGGTTTTTACCGCATTGGTATTTTTGGACTGCTTCACTCGCTGGATGTCTTTGAGTTACAAACGTCTGCAGGGCATGGGGCAGACTCCGTCCGTGACGCAGATTATCGGCGGCATTGAGGCAGCCCGCGCAGAAGGCCTTATCTCTAGCGAAGTCATGAAGCATCGCTTTGTCGGAAAGGTCATCGTGTATATCCTCTGCGTGCTTGCCGCTGTGCTGGTAGATTTGGCCATGATCACGCTGCAGCAGCCTGTGTGGGCTGTCCCGCTGGTGGCAGGTTATCTGGTCATCACAGAGCTGCTGTCTATTTGTGAGAACCTCAACGACGCCGGTATTGAGGCAGTGCAAGGTCTTGTTAATGTTATCAAAAAGAGAAGAGGTTGATTGTTATGGCTATGTTATCTGCTCATTTTTCTGAGTCCGAATTTGCTTGCAAGCATTGCGGCGAGCTGCCTGCTTATGGCATTAGCTCTGCATTGCTGACCGGTCTGGAACGCTTGCGTGCACGCTTAGGTCGTCCCATAAACATCACCAGCGGCTATCGTTGCCCGGTACACAATGCTGCTGTAGGTGGCGTTAGCAATTCCCAACATGTCGCAGGTACTGCAGCAGACATCTACGTTGACGGCGTATCTACGCGTGAGTTGGCTCGCATCTGCAAGCAGATTTTTGATGGTGTGGGTACTTATGTATCGCAGGGGTTTGTTCACGTCGACATGCGTGCTGGCGGCTCCGTTCCGGGCTATTATCTGTGGGAGGGCTAAGATGTGCTTAAAACAATTTTGCGCAATTACTGCAGTTACATTGTGCTTGCTGTTGCCTGTCTCTGCATCGGCGGCATCATCGGCTACAACTTACACGATGACGGCGGCGGAAATGTCAGCACTCGACAACAGGTTGAGTCTGCTACTGCAGCAAACCAAGAGCACCAGGCAAGCGCTGGCAGAATCACAAGCAGCGCTGACCGAGTCGAGAGTGGAATTGAGCAAGCTCAAATCGGAATCCATAAAGCTGCAGATAGAGCTGAAAGCTCAGAGCAGCTTATTGGAGAGTGTCAACAGATCCTTGAAGGCATCCGCCAAAGAGGAAGCTCGCACCCGCCGTCGCATTAAGGCGCAGCGGAATGCTGCCATCGTTGTGGCCGTTGGCCTGCTTGCCTATGCTGTTGATAAATGATGATTGATTGGGAGAAAGTGATATCTTAGGAGGTCTTGTGTATGGATGTCACTCGTAAGCGAGCGCGTGCGTGGCTGCGTATGTGCTCACGAATCGAACTTGACCGTGCCATGGAAGAAGCACGGCTTACAGAGCAGCAGCGGGAAGTCATCGAGTTAATGTTTACCCGAGGCTTGTCCGTGGTTGCTATCAAATTACGCTGTAATATGGACGAGAGTACAGTAAAACGTATCCTTGCCCGCTCTTACGACAAAATCTACAATGTCATCATGTAACCTGCGCCCCAGTTAACCTGGGGTGCTTTTTTTATGCCCTTTTATTGCGCTTTTGCACATCGCTTTTGCCTATACAATGTAGACAGAAATGAGGTGAGCTTATGAATTTTGCAAATATGCCTAACCAGCCGAACCTGCCGCCTATGCCGCAGCTCTTTGGTCAGCCAGCACAGCAGATGGCTCCAGCTGGTGAGATTGTATGGGTGCAGAGCGTCGACCAGCTCAATGCTTTAACTCTACCACCCAATACGTCAAGAATCTACATGAACTCTGTTGATGCGGAGTTTTACATCGTAACTACGGACAAAATCGGCATGAAATCTGTAGCAACGTACACGTTTTTGGAGAAGCCCAAGCCGCAGCCTGTCGAGTACGTTACCAAGGCGGAGTTTGCAGAGCTTATCGCTCTGCTGAAAGGAGCGCAGAATGAATCCAATTTACCAAAGGCAGAATCAGCAGCAGCGTCAACCTCAGGCGGGCGACCTGCAGGTCATCAAACAAAATCTCAATGATAAAATGCTGCAACAATTTATAGCCCAAGCTAAGCAGCAGGGAATCTCTGACAATGATATCAATGCTGGCTTGCGAATGCTCGGGTACAAGTAGGCATCACGCGCGATGTGCATTATTATAAAAGGAGGGATATCTTATGGATATCGGCGAAGCTATGGCGTTGACCAATAGTAACAATAACTGGATGAACAATCCGTTTATGTATCTTATCTGGTTGGCGTTTTTCGGCGGCGACGGTTTTGGCTTTGGCCGTCGTGGTAATACCTTAACTCAGGCAGAATTACAGGAAGGTTTTAACAATCAGAATGTAATGCGTGCCCTGGAAGGTATTAAAAACGGTGTTTGTGATGGTTTTTACGCTATGAACACAAATGCTCTGCAAGGTCAAAATCAGCTGCAACGTGATATGTGTCGAGGCTTTGATGCAGTCACTGCTGGTGTTACTAATACTGGCTATCAGCTGGGGAACCAAATCACGGAAAACCGTTTTGCGGCTCAACAATGCTGCTGCGAGACTAATCGCAATATTGACAGCGTTAAAGCCGAGAATTATAAAAACGCTTGCGAAATCACCACTGCTATCCACAGCGAAGGTGAAGCCACTCGTGCTCTTATCACTGCTAACCAAATTCAGGAACTGCGTGACAAATTGGCAGACCGGGACCGTGAATTGCAAGCTGAACGCTATCAAGTTAGCCAGCTCACTCAAAACGGTACTATCATCGAGGCAGTGCGTCAGCTGTTAGGTCAGCGTGGTTGCGCTGGCTGCCAATATCTGACTGCTGCTTGATTGGCGGTGAGAGGTAATGGCTTATCTGAATACTTACAATCTTGCTAGTCAAGCTCTGGAAGTTGGCAATGTTATTGCACTGGGGGCTAACGACGTGCAGTTTAGTGGCTGCTGCAATGGTTTGAACCATGCAGCGGGCACTGGCATTATCAACGTCAAAGCTCCGGGTGTGTACGAGATCAACGCTACGGTGACTGTTACTGCTACGGCAGCTGGTGCTATCGGCATACAGCTCTATAATGGTGCTGATGCTGTACCGGGTGCTGCTGCCAGTCAAACTGCTGCTGCCGCTGGTGTGGTGACGCTACCCATCAGCAAACTGATCCGCGTGCGTCCATCCTGCGCTGCTGTCGGTAATGCGGCAAATCTCAGCCTGCAGCTGACAGGTGGTGCCGGAACGGTTACCAGCGTCAATGTAGCAATACATCAAATCGCTTGATTTTATGCGGTATAGTCTTTAATGGCTATACCGCATATTTTTTTATTTAAAATTTAAATTTATGACTTGCAATAATCAAAAAGTAGAGTTAATATACATATAATGAAGATAAAAGGTGGTTATGAACCATGAAAATTATTGATGTTATGCAACAATGGAATGATGATTGCAATGATTCTTTTCAAATGCTGGCTGGTGAATATTTTTTTGAACAACTCGAATACGATTGCAGCGAAATTGAAGCTTTGAAAGCTACAAAATCGTATCTGGAAAAATTCACTGAGACTGATTTTGCCGAGCTCATCGGTGGAAAAGATGCTTGGCTGGAAGCGCTAAGAACAATAGATAGTCTTTTGAAAGCCTAAATCCCTCACCGCTAACTAAAATTTAGTTAGCGGTTTTATTTTGACCACTTTTTGACTGCTACATCTAGACAGATATACAAAGATATAGTAAAATATAGCATAGTGTGAATGTTGTCTACCTGCGTAGACATGCGGAAAATGGGGATTTCTGCCTTTTGGGGCTGTGGTCTAAAAATGGTCTTGAAAACTAGCGAAGGTGCAAGCCTTCCGTGGGTTCGAATCCCACCCTTTCCGCCATTAAAAAATTATAATAGGGTCTTGCAATTTAGATAAGAATCTGTTATAATAAACAAGTAGTCTAATGGAGTGGTACTCAAGCTGGCTGAAGAGGACGGTTTGCTAAATCGTTAGACGGTTTACCCCGTGCGTGGGTTCGAATCCCACCCACTCCGCCAACTATGGCAATCGGCTCTCGGAGAAATCCGAGAGCTTTTTTGTTTTGCTAGAAAAATATGATAGAAAATAAAAACGAAAAATCCGTTGATAATTTTCAAAAGACGTTATATAATAAAATCAGTAGAAAATAAAAACATAAAAACCGTTTTTAGTTGGAGATGATACAATGAAAATACTGCGGATAACTGTGAATGGTTTGCCTTTATTTAAACAGGAGTTAGATCTTTTATTTTATACTCAACAACGAGTTAGTGAAGATGACAAAGAAAAACTCTATAAGATAGAGCCTAATTATTACCTGCATACAGCTTGTGCGTTTATTGGTATTAATGCTTCTGGCAAAACTTCTGTATTGAAAGTAATCAATTTAGCCTTGAATATTTTGCGCAATGAACCTATCAATCATGTTGAGTCGAGGAATATTCTTGGCGGTTGCGAGAATGCGTCGTTTAAAATTTGCTTTTTTGATAACAAGCGTAATATTTGTTGTCTGGAAACTGTTATTAAATCTAAAAAAGCTAAAGCAGGGGGATATGTGTATTCTATAGTTGAAGAAAAGCTTTGGGAAAAGCCTGTCAGCAGCGTTAAATCTAAAAAATACCTTACTGATTTTTCTGCCCTGCGTCCAATAGCAGCCAGAAATACAGATGAGGCTTATCTGCCCGATGACGTAAGTTTTATCATAGCTCATAATAAAAAAACAAATGATAGGATAGATGTGTTTAGCCTGCTTTCATATACCAACATTAATGTTCTTCCGTTTACTGATGATATTCCGTTGGAAGTCATTACATTCCTTGATCCTACTATTGAAAAGTTATGCTTTGAAAAAATTGAAGATAAGGCGTTAATTCATTTGAAGTTTAAGGGAGAGGAAGAGCTTATTTTAAATAATGCAGTAGAACTTGAGCAGTATCTGTCTTCTGGTACTATAAAAGGCATTATTACTTTTTCCATGGTCAAAGAGGTCTTGGCATCAGGTGGCTATCTTTTGATTGATGAGCTTGAAAATCATTTTAACAAAGAGATAGTTGTCACATTGATGCGCTTCTTTATGGATAGCAGCTTAAACAAAAGTGGTAGTACGTTGATTTTTACAACGCATTACTCGGAATTGCTAGACGAATATGATAGAAATGATACCATCTATATTGTAAGAAACCGCAATGGTATTACTGCTGAAAATCTAAGCTATATTTTAAAACGCAATGATATAAAGAAAAGCGATGCTTATCAGAGCGGCTTTCTTGAGGGAACTACACCTGCCTATGAAGCTTATCTGCGCTTAAAGAAAAATTTAGCTGCTTCGTTAAAGTGAAGGGGGCAGTTAGATGAAACTAGCAAAATATAAGGCTTGTATCTGTGAAGGTTCTGCTGAGTCAGCAATCATTGATATTTTAGTAGATAATAATTTGTTGATTTTTACACGAGAAGAAATGTTGGATGAAAAGGTTATCAGATGCAGAAGCGCAAAAAATTTTGAAGAAAGATACTTACGCAAAGGCTTTGATGAACAAATTTCTGTTATACGCATTTTGGATTCTCGTAGGGAAAGCTTTAAGCTAAGCAAAGCTTATGCTTATAAAATAGATGTCGTCAACGTGATTACTGCTCCTGAGATTGAAATGCTGATTATTCATAATGAAGGAGCATATGAACGCTTTAAGCGTTCCGGGAAGAAACCTAGTGATTTTTGCAAAATGGATTTGCGCATGGGTAATGTAAAGGCATATGATTTTGTAAAAGATTATTTTGCTAATCCTAAAATTTTAGTTGATGCTATAAGAGAATACCGCAGGGTTGCTAATATTCCTAAGGGGGAGTACAGTTTGGCAGATTTGTTGAAATAACAAATATAAGGTATAAAGTGCCTTTTGTTTCTGTTGTTCCTATTATTGTTCCTCTCTGTTCCATATATTTGTGGTGCAATCAGAATGGTTTTAAGAGAATTTTACAGTGAATAAGTACTATATATAGTGGCGCAAATGGCGCAATTGCCACAAATTGTAGTTTGACCATTTTGGCTAAATCGTTAGACGGTTTACCCCGCACAGGGTTTGCCACTCTAACTCACTCCGCCAACTATGGCAATCGGCTCTCAGAGAAATCTGAGAGCTTTTTTGTTTGCTTGAATATAATTCTTGAAATTGTTTTTCATTTCTCTTTATGCGGTCTGTATGTTTTGCCTTGCTTACCCATTTTCGAAGCACAGCGATTGCAGCAGTAGCGTTTGTCTGCGCGGCGTCCGCTGATGAGAAAATAATTGTTGCATTCAGGATTGGCGCAGCGGTGGTATTCGCCCGGATTGAGCAGCAGCTGATACAAATCAAGATAAATTGCCTGCATAAGATAGCTGCATTGCCAAAGGCTGGTAAATTTTTCTTGCGCCAGGTCCATTTGCGGTCTGGCGGTATAGATATTATCGTTGATGATATCGAGCAGGACGCGTCTGGCAAAAGTGTGGTCAAGGCTTATGCTTGGAATATCTTCAGCGAGAATTATAGCAGTAAGCTGTTTCTTCGTCAGCAGGTCCTTGTCATAATCAGCAAGTGTGTGCAGCATATGCTTGTCTACGACTGCGAGAAAGTTTTGCAGCTGACAGGCGTAGTCTGCATCTGCTTTACGGATACTCTTGAGCAGCTGTGTGTGCGAAATGCGCTTACGCGTAGCAAAGTATTCTGCTGCCTTGAGCGTAGGTGTTTTGATGCGCGGCAGCAGGTAGTGAATGCCACGTGCGCTGTAATGCAGCAGGTAGGCAAGTGCATAGATAACGCCTGCCTGTGTCCCTTCGTGTCGGAAGAGATAGCTTTGGACAATAAGCAGGCTGCGGACGATTTTGACGCAGCGGGCAAAAAGGCGCAGGCTCATAATGTCCATTTCGTCTACTTCGAACAGTGTGTAATTCAAGGTAACCTCGGCGTCATTGGCAGCATAGTCTTTTTCTGCAAGTATATCTCCCAGATACAGGGTGTCGTCGATAAAGCTGAAATCGTTGATGAGCATAGAGTGATTTTCGTCGTCAAGGTGTGCACGTTTCTCAAGGCAGCGCTGCGAAGAATAGGGCAGGCCGTAGGCATTGCAGAAGGAAAGCACCTGCTTTTTATCGTTTTCGTCAATATTGGCGAAGGCTATAGTCAGGGAAGAAGCTGCCGCACCTTCCTCGCTTTGAGAAGCAACGGTTTGTGTGCGAAAGGGACCTTGGGCGCAGATAAAGTCGTCCTGACCGTTAAAAAAGCGGCGAATCTGATAATTGCCGCAGACATTATTGGTGAAAAATTTGGGAATCACTGGCGCCGGAAAGGCGCGTTGCATTGTCGTCATAGGTATAACCTCGCAAAAATCTAAAATCTTATGTTGCTAGCAGATGCTGATGTTTTGTCGGCATCTGCTTTTTCGTCATTATAATATCACAAAAAAGAAATTTTATCATGGTATTATTATTTCTTGCTTCATCTTATACTAAATGTAGGCGGTGGTCAAGTAAGCTTGCAAAATTCATGTCAAATATATTCCACATATATAAAATTTAAAGCACAGCAAGAGGTACTTTTTTAGTGCATAATAGAGGGGAGAGATAAGGAGTGGTAGTTTGTTTGAAGAAAAATATAAAACTATTGGCTTGAACATTATGTATTATCGCAGGGCATTGAGTCTGACACAGAGCGAGCTGGCGGAGAAAGCCAAAATGTCAAGGGCACGCGTTTCTGATATTGAATGTGGCAAGGGTCCCTTTAATATGGAGTCTATATTTTTGCTGGCACAGGCATTGGGGGTTGATCCTGTACGGCTTATGCAGGAGAAAGAGTGAGAAATAGCGAAAATAAAATTACGTAAGCACATTGCCCATTCCGAAAAGCAAAGCATAAGAAATTAAACCATATGTAAAGTTATGAAAAAATTGTGCAAAGATATGAAATCGAGAATATGCGATAATATATTGGTAAAAGGAGTGAGGGCTAAATGTTTGCGTCGAGATACAAGAAAATAGGTGCCAAGATAGTTTTTTACAGGAAATTGAAGAGCATGACACAGGAGAAGCTTGCCGACGAAGTTGGTATTACACCGCAATATTTATCGCGTATTGAAAACGGTGGCTATACGAAATGCGTATCGCTTTCAACCTTAATGAAGATTGCCGAGAAGCTAGGGATTACGATGAGTGAGCTAATGGAAGGAGTAGAAGATACTTCTTTATAAATTTTGGAGGCAGCATATGAGTGATAAGATAAAGCGTAGTCAGGTAGATGACATTAACAGACGCAATAATGCGGCTGACAGCTATAAAAACAGGTCATTTGGTAAGAAAAAAAGTGTAATTGACGAATATACCGGCGATAAAATTTTTTATAATGCTAATAAGCATATTAATGAAAAGCAATCAAACGTTGACCACATTGTTCCGTTAGATGAACAAATCAGGCGTTATGGCTCTGATTTGACGCCGGAGCAGATAAGAACAATGGCTAATGATGATGCAAATCTTGCTAATACCAATGCTTCACTGAACAAGTCCAAGGGTGCGTTAAATAACCATGAGTATATAGCAAAAAAATATACTGAAGCAGGCGCTGCGAAGATTAACGATGCATCAGAAACCTTATTTGGCAAGAAAATCTTCAAGACAAATAAAAAAGCTGTTGACTGCCCGGATGCTGTGACGAGCGTTAATATGCTGAAAGAAGAAGTGAAGGCAGAGGCGCATATACGGACACAGGCGACTAAATATAAAATAGCAAATACGGTCGATGAAATAAAAAACAGCAAAATTATCAGTTCTAAGCTGGATGCAGTTGCGCCATCGGTAAAGAAGGCTGCTTCTGCCGGCAGGGAAGCAGCCTTTGTAACTGTAGCTGTTTCCGGCTTGACTAATCTTGTGGGCTTGGTGAAAGGTGAACAGGACATTAAGCAGGCTGTAAAAAATGTCGGGAAGGATACTGTAAGGAGCTTTGGCAGTGCTGCCGGTATTTCGGTAGTGCAGGATGGTGTTGTCGCAGTAGCGAAAAAAGCCGGGGCGAAGGATTTTGCCAAACTTGCAGGTAAAAATTTGCCGATTATGCAGCTGACGATGGCTGTAGAAATAGGTGGCATTGTTGCGAACTATTTAGATGGCAATATTAGCGGCGAAGAATGCTCTGCGCAAATTGTTTGCGGTACTGCAGGTGTATTGGCAGCGAACATGGCTTTTGCCTTGGGCGGACCAGTAGCGGCAGTGGTTACTTCCCTGGTTGTGGGAGAAATAACCAGAGCGGTCACTAAATATCAGATGGAACGCAGGCTGGATAAAAAACGCCAGGCGGAATTTAAGCATATTATTAATACTGCACTGCAAAGTTTAGCGCAGCAAAAGCAGCGGATTGATGAATACAATAAAGCAAAAGATGCATATATGACAGCGGCCTTTGACGGTGGCTTTGAGCTTGTTATGCAGGGCGTTTACGCAGTAGATGATAAAGCGATTACCCAAGGACTGAATAGTATTCTGGCGGTATTTAAGCAAAAATGTGCTTTTCAGTCGCTGGAAGAGTTTAACAATTTTTTTGATGATAAAGATGCAGTGCTGACATTATGAAGGGGGTAAGATGATATGATCGGACTTATACTTGGGGCAGCAGCTTTAGGCAGTAGCTTTTATGGTGCTGAGAAATCAATGCAGATAGATAGCAGGACAAAAAAGCGTTATGCTAAAGCTTTTGCTATGGAACAGGAAGCCCACAGGCTTGTGGAAGCCAAGAAGCAGGCAGCAGATGATGCTATGAAGAAGCTTTCCAACCGTAAGCGTTCGATATTAATTACTTCAATGCAGAATTTTGTTGATGTGTATAGCAAGCTCATGAAAATTGACTTTCGTGATGACAAGATGCTTGCAGTTTTAAATCAGCAGAGCTTTAGCACAGAAGAAATACAGATTATCCATGCAGTAGCGCAGACAGCAGTAAGACCAATGACAGATAAAGAAATTGCTGTCAGTATCTTAAAGGGCTTCGGTATATTTGGCTTAGGCAATGCGTTTATCAATGATTCTGAAAGGGAGCTGCAAATGGCTGGTGCGCAGCTGCGCAGTTCGCGTGTTGTCTACAGTCAGGCTGAAAATTTAGCTGCTGTTTTAGACGGCGTGATAGATTCTTGCAATAAGGTGTCTGATTTATTGCCAAGGTTAAACAGGTTGTTTATGCAAGCTATTACATATTCAGATGAACTTATTGCTGCTAAGGGCATGGATAGAGCTGCTTATACAGAAAACGACCGCAAGGCCTTTTGCAGCTGTATAAATCTGGCGGTTACATTGAAAAAAATAATTGATGCTCCTGTACTTACGGACGAAGGCAAGGTTACGCAAGAAACAAAGGAAGCGTCGGCAATTGGCAGTCAGTGTATGCAGGATATAAAAAGATTATGATTTGGAGGAATCAATATGAAAAAGTTTGTGGTTAGTGAAAAATGCATTGCTTGTGGCAACTGCTTATTAGAAACAAAACTGTTACAGGAAGACGCAGAAGGCAAGGCTGTGCCTGCCAATGGTGGTTATTTTAGTGATGATTTTTTAGCGAAGGCTGAAGAAATTGTTGCAGCTTGCCATGTACAAGCTTTGAGCATAGCGGAAGGCGCAGGCGCAGACTTAAGCAAGTTGCCGGAAAAACTGCAAAACGCTTTAGCAAAGATTACCGTTCCGAAGGTTAGTAGGGAAGATGTCAAAATGCACGCACAGGATTACCGTATGACTTGTTCCTATCCGCAGGGAGAATATCGTTATGATTATTCCAGCGAAAGCAGAGCTATGAGTGCTGCAGAAAATGAATTTGACCGTATCTGCTATTCACAGTATAAGAAATTAATTCTTGAGGTTTTTGTGCAATACAAGGAAGATAAGCTGAGAAAGTTTTATACCTTTGATGAAAGTGGCTTCTGGGGACAGATTAACAAGCAATATACAGATGTGCTGCAGGAATTTGCCGGGGCGGCAACTGCAGGCGGAATTAAGCTCCCGGCAGACTTTAAAGAATTTGCTGTTTTCCCCGGCGGCAGTGCTAATGAGAAGGATTCGGTGCTTGTGTATATGCTCAATGTAAGGCTCAAAGAGTTTGAAGACCGCGGCTGCGAGGATGTAATGAGAGAGCTTCGCGATATTCCGCATACTTCACGTAGCGATTATCGGATCGATATGGATTATGATGATATGGAAGTATATGCAGGCACGAGTTTCTTCGGTAATGATAAATACGAAGATAAATACTGTTATAAAGATGTATATAAGGCTTGCGAAGATTTTATGGGAGATTTGAAGAACGCTATAAATTATGTAGATTACGATTCCCAAGTTTTCGACAGCATTGATACGGCCTTAAAGGATTACAAAGAGCGTGTGCAAAAGGAAATAGCTAAAAAAGTTGCCCTGCTGAGTAAGGCAGTTGCAAATTCAAAAGCAGCACTGCTGAATAGTGGCGTTGGAGATTCCAAAGCAGCACTGCTGAAATAAAATTTGATAGGATTAAAGAAGCATTAATTTGTTGTTGGGGTAGAAGAAGTGCCGCACGAAATACACTTATGTTAATTTGTGCGGTATTTCTCGTTTTTATTATATTGATAATATGCTATAATAAGTAGTAGGAATTTACCTCAGTTGCAATAAGGTGGCGCTAATTATGCCGGAACAAAATATTAAAGGTTATAATTAAATTAGTTGACCGAAAATGCTTAGCAGATTTAGCATTATGCAGCTAATATAAATTAAGGGGCTGGTTTCCATGAGTTGGAAGGTTTATGTAAAAGTTAATCGTTGGCTATGAGTTTTGCTGAAGAATGTTCCTGCGTGGAGCAGGCTTCTTAAGGAGACGCATATTGGCGGTTGGCTTTTTTGATTTAATGAAAGGTGGAAACGCAAGATGTTTGAAGGCGACAAAGAAAAATATAAAAAGTTTCTTAAAAATCTTGAAAATGCTTTGGCTGAAGCTGATATTCAAAAAAGAATACGGGAGATAGTGAGGGATACTAAAGGTTTAGCCGCAATTGATGCTGTTGAGGCAGATAAGCAAAATGAGCATGATTTTGAAAAAAACAAAAAAATCAAGAAGTCTTTTGATGAACAGGCTCAGAGAATAGCTGAGTTGCAGGAAGAAAATAATAAACAAGCTGCAAGCATTAATGCTTTAAAAAGAGCAAACGAGCAGCAGAAGTATGAAAACAGCAAGCTAGCAGAGCAAGTGAAAAATCAGACTTGGGAACTGGCGCAAAAAAATGAAGAATTGCGCAGCGCAGCTGCTGCAGCAAGGAAGGTTGAACAGGATTATGAAAAAATCAACAATGCTAACGCCAAGCTGGAAAGGGAGCTTAATGCCTGGCAAAAAGAGTTTGCGGAACCGGCAAAATTTTATAGGTTATATAAGAGCCTGCCACAAGGCATACGCGGAAGGTTTACCGATATTATTGCAGACTCTTCTATAGTAGCTTTTATCTCCACCGGAAGCAATATAGAATATGTGGAGATGTTCTGGGACTCTATGAAACGCAATTATGCTGAGTTGGGAGCAGAGCGTGAGGCTTTATTACAGATTTTTGCTTATTTGCTGGAGCTGTGTAATGCATATCAGGGCGAGCAGGTGTATGAGCTTCTTGACGATGAAATCGGGAAAGGCTTTGATGATGACGTGCATATGCGTAGCGAAAACTGCAGTAAATACTCGGGAAAAATAGAAAAGGTTTTACTGCCGGGAATCTGGAATAAGAGAAGTGAGAGAGCGAATAAAAAGGCTTTGGTAGAATGGCAGTGATGATGGAGAAAACAGCGTATATAACAAGCTTATGTTATATATTAAAAGAAAGAGAGCTTTTTTTGACATCACAAAATATGTTAGCAAAGGAGCAGAGGTCGATGGAGAGCGAGAAAAATTTTGCTGGCGCAGCTGTGCAAAGAGTGACGTGCCTGCCTGTTGCAGAAGCTGTGCTTGAAGAAAATAGTAATTTGCTGTTTGCAGAGCAAATCGTCAATAATATTTTTAAAAGAGTAAAAGCAGACTTAAGTGACAGAGAGGTTCATTTTGTTGGTTCGCCGATAATTCTTCCCGGCAATGCAGATTTTTTTGTCGAGGATAGTAGCCAAATAAAATTACAAAGACGTGCAATTTTGAGTGATGTAGATGCGAAGAATTTTTCCGGCAGAGAGAAGCTGCCATCAAATTTGGAATTTGTCATTCCTACAGTTGCGGAGATAAAGAAGATAGTAAAGTTAGCGAAAAAAATATTATCGCAAGAAGAGGCAACACCTAAATTCGGTTGGATTACATTAGCGGGTAGTTCAAGTGTACATAGGATAGGAGATATAGCAAGAAAATTGTTGATTGTTTATGTGACGGGTGCACATAGATATGCTTTATATGATCCTGATAAGGTTACTCTTGAGTATAGTAAAAATGACTATGATGATGCTTTTGAGCTGCGTATCAGCAGGATTCCGCAAAAGCAGGATAAGGTGCAGTATATTTTAGAAAAGGAATTGTATCCTGTTTTAAAGAATGTGGAATTGGATAAGGAATACGAAGCCCTTGTCAATTTAGTTCAAAAGCAGCTGGTGCAGTTTAAGGGCGAGAACTTAGTCGTAGAAGCTGCAAATCTGGCGCAGGTGCTAAGCTGCTTAGCAAAATATAAATTGTGGAAGAATGCGCCTCAGCCTGATGGCAGCAAAATAAAAAATCTGCATTTGAACGTTGACGAATTAACTGTCAATTTACTCGTGCGCGATACTGTGCGTGCGGATCTCACAGCTTACGATAAGATGCAGCTGGAGGATCCGAACCGTGGCTCGTGGGAGCTTTGGGATGCGCTGCACGATGAAACGGAAAATAAGGTAGATGTAGGAAGGTACTTCTACGCACGCGACCCGCGCACAGATATCTTTGAGGGCGGGCTTGTCGGCATTGATTTTGGTACGAAGTCGACGGTCGTAGCCATTAAGGGCGATACCGAAACGATTACACCGATTCGCGTGGGCAGCGGACAGCTCGACGCAGCAGTCAAAGCCAAGCATTACGAAAACCCGACGGTTATGGAGTTCATAGATATTGAAAGCTTTATGCAGGCTTATGCCAGCCGTGAGGGAAGGCCGCTGACCAGCTGGGCAGATATCACTACTTCGCATACTGCTTTTGAGGATTGGAATAATATTGATAAGACAGAGAATTATTTTGCTTTCTTTGGTGAGCTGAAGCAATGGGCAGGCGACAGCAGCAGAAATATACGTATCCGCGACAAGAAGAAAAAAGAAATTCTGCTGCCGCCTTATGCCGAGCTGCATGAGGGAGACTTTGACCCGATAGAGATTTACGCATATTACATTGGCTTGTATATCAATAATATGCATCGTGGCAAGATTTTTATGGAATATCTGCTTTCCTTCCCTGTGACCTATACGCTTGATGTACGCAAGCGTATTTTAAACAGTTTTCGGAGAGGCCTCAGGCATTCTCTGCCCCAAGGCATTGTGCAGGACGAGCAATGTATGCAGAAATTCCATGTAGAGCAGGGCGTGGGCGAGCCTGCGGCTTATGCTGTCTGTGCTTTGCAGGAGTATCACCTGCGTCCGCAAAATGATGAAAAAATAGCTTATGCTGTTTTTGATTTTGGCGGCGGCACGACGGATTTTGATTTTGGCATTTGGCGCAAGGCGAAGGGGCCGAAGGAAAGACGCTTTAACTACGTCATCGAGCATTTTGGCGATGGTGGCGACAAGTATCTTGGCGGTGAGAATTTGCTGGAGCTTTTGGCTTTTGAAGTGTTTAAGGCCAATGCAGATGCTTTGCGCAAGACCGGGATAAGCTTCTTTTGTCCGCCGGAGTGCAAGGAGTTTTCCGGCAGCGAGGTTTTATTGAGCAATTCCCAAGAGGCACGCAGCAATATGCGCTCGCTTATGGAGAAGCTGCGTCCCTTTTGGGAAGGCAGAGCTGTGGAGACAGATGCTTATACGAACAGAAGAGATACGTCAGAGGCGCAAAAGCAGGAGCCAACCTATTTTAAAGAGAGTCAAATTAAGCTGTCTTTATTTAAAAACGATGGCAGCGTCGCAGAAAATTTTTCGCTTGTTGCTGACGAAGCAAAGCTGAAAAAGATTTTGGAGCAGCGTATTTATCAAGGTGTAGATGCCTTCTTTGATGCGCTGATGAAAAACAGCAGTAAGTATGCAGCGGCGCTTGGTGAAGACGAGCAGCGGCAGGGGATTTCCAAAATCAATGTATTTTTAGCCGGTAATTCCAGCAAATCGTTGATTTTGAAGGCTGTTTTCCAAAAGCTGATTACTAAATATCAAAATGAAATCAGCAAAAGAGTTGCGCAGAAGGATATGAAGGAGTTCATAGAGCTGTTCCCGCCTTTGGGAACAGAGGAGGCTGCTGCCAAGCTCAAGGAGTTGAAGGTCAGCGAGGATTTGCAGGTCGCAGAAAGGCCGACGGCGAAAACGGGCGTGGCTATTGGTCTGGTAAAATGCCGCCCAGGTTCCAAAATCAAGGTTATCAATGAGCGCAAGGCTGACGAGGAAATAAAATTCAGCTGCTTCCTTGGCGATAAGGATGAGGACGGTTATTTTGCAGCGCTGATGACCAGCGAGCAGCAATATAATGTTTGGATTCCGTACTGGGATGCAGGAGATGCTTCCTTTGAGTTTTATTACACGAAATCCGCAACAGCAGGCAGAAGCAAGGGCTTGCGCGTTGAAAATAATACGATGGTCAAAAACTGCCATCTGCGCCTGCCGCAGGAGGCTGTCAACGAGGACTGGACGATTTATCTGCGTGCCGTTGCACCTGCTACCATAGAGTATACCGTGGCAGCAGATGATGAGGCATTGAAGCGGGAGGAGTTTAAGTTCTCTCCGCTGAAGGTGAAGCTGGAGTATTAAGCAGCTTTGTTAACGAGAGCATGAGTAAAGGAGCTATAAATTCATGAAGAAGAACAAGAATCGCCGCATGATGGCAAAAAATTTCGGGGGGGTGGAAGCTATGCAGGAGGTGAATGAGATGCCGAACCTAACAGCGAAGCCGGAAAGCTTCACGACTACTTCTCCTGCTGGCACAACGATAAAAAGGGTGCAGCAGCTGCCTGTTACGGAAACTGTGCTGAAATTTTTCGGCGGCCTTATGAACTTTCAAGAACAACTGCCCACTTTAATGGAAAAGGTAGAAGTCTGGCTGAACTCACAAAAGGAGGTTATCCGCTTCAGTAACTGTCCCGTGCTGCTGCCAACTGACCCTGAAGCACATTTTATTTTTGAGGATGCGGCGAAGTTAGAGCTGAAGGAGGAGTATACGTATCATAAGCATAGTGGAGACTGCCTTCAGCCTGAGCTTCCTGTGAAGGGCTTAAAATTTAACTTTATGGATTTTGAGGATTTTACAAAAATACAAAACCTTCTTAAAAAACTATATAGATACGAGTACTACACTCTTTATCCTAAAAAGGAAAAATGTTTTTGTTACATATACAAAAATCACGATTATTATAATGGTTTTAATGGCTCTAATAGAGTATATGCTCTTGATTTGCTCATTTGCCGTATTCCCTCTAAACAAAAACGTATCACCTTTATTTTGGACAAGAGTTTGGTACCTGTTATTACCGATGTAGGGGTGCGTAAGGTTTATTTAATGTTGAAGGTATTAAAAGAAAAAGAGCTTTTGATTGTAGCAAATAATAAAATTGCTGTTGCATGGCAGAAAAAAGGTGAATTGGCGAAGGCTTTGCAAGAATTAGGTTATTGGCAAGAGCCCAAAAGCAAGCCGGAATTAGATAAGGCTTTAAAAGAGCTGAGCAAAAATGTAGATGCTGCTTTGGTAGATGACTTGCAGGCTTCTTTGCTGGCGTGCGATAAGATGCGCTTTGATCTTACGGAATATGACAAGATGCTTTTGGAGGACCCCAACCGCGGCTCCTGGGAGCTTTGGGATGCAGTAATTAAGCAGGAAAGAATGCTGCCGACAGTAAGCCGCTCCTTTTACGCACGCGACCCTCGCCGTGACATCGTGGATGGAGGCGTAGTCGGCATTGATTTTGGTACGAAGTCGACAGTCGTCATGACGCAGGACGACAGCGATGCCATCGAGCCTGTGCGCATTGGTATCGGCAATGTGCAGGCAGAGCCGAAAATCAAGGATTACGAAAATCCTACAGTCATGGAATTTATTGATATAGCAAGCTTCGAGAAGGCTTATCAGCAGTCTGGCGGCAGACCGCTGACGCATTGGGAGGACGCCACCTCTTCGCATACAGCCTTTGATGATTGGAAAAACAATAAAAGCTCAGGCAATTATTTCTCGTTTTTTGCGGAACTTAAGCAATGGGCAGGCGACCCGGAGCGCAGAGTGCGTGTCCGCGATACCAAGGGCAAGGAAATTGATCTGCCGCCTTATGCGGAGCTGCCGGAAAACAGCTTTGATCCGATAGAGCTATATGCTTATTATATCGGTCTTTATATCAACAATCAGTATACCAAGCGTATTTACATGGAATACCTGCTCTCCTTCCCTGTGACCTATACGCTTGAGGTGCGCAACCGTATTTTACAGAGCTTCCGTAAAGGTATCATGCGTTCTCTGCCTATGGCAGTTCTGCAGGACAAGCAGTGCGTGGAGCAGTTCAGCGTGGAGCAGGGCGTGAGCGAGCCTGCGGCGTATGCTGTCTGTGCTTTGCAGGAGTATAAGCTGTTCCCAAAGAAAAATGAAAAAATAGCCTATGCAATTTTTGATTTTGGCGGCGGTACGACGGACTTTGATTTTGGCATCTGGCGCAAGGCAAACGGCGTTAAGGAACGCAGATACCATTATGTCATTGAGCATTTTGGCGATGGCGGTGACAAGTATCTGGGCGGCGAGAATCTGCTGGAGCTATTAGCGTTTCATGTTTTTTGTAAAAATAAGACTTTGCTGCGCAAGGAAAACATTGTCTTTGTTAAGCCGCCGGAGTGCGAGCGCTTCGTGGGCTATGAAGGCCTGCTGTCCGATTCGCAGGAAGCGTATAGCAATATGCGTCAGCTGATGGAAAGGTTGCGCGGCTTCTGGGAAGGCGAGCTGCCTGAAGCTAGTAAAGGACAGGCGCAAAATGGAGTGCAGCTCACGAAGCCGGCGGCATCGCCCTGGTTCCGTGATGGCAAGCTCAAGATAGAGTTGTTTACTAATTCCGGTGAGACGAAGGCTGTAGATTTGCTGCTTAATAGCGAGGAGCTGACGAAGGTTTTGCGCACGAGGATTGAGCAGGGCGTGGAAAGCTTTTTTGATGCCTTGCTGGTCAACTTCAGCAAGGATAAATATTATGAGGTTGCGAAGGAAAGCAAGAACATTAATATTTTTCTAGCAGGCAACTCCAGCAAATCGCCCATTTTGCAGGCTGTCTTTAAGGAAAAGATTGCTAAGCTTAAAGACAAAATTAAGGCCAAAAGCGCAAGACGCAGCTATGAAATTTTGACAGGCGGCGATGTTATTAAGCTCTATCAGCCTCTGGGCGCAGATAGCAGCCAAAGCAGAAAAGATGTTGCCGATAAATTAAAGCGACCGACGGGCAAGACAGGCGTTGCTATTGGTTTGGTACAGTGTCGCAAGGGCTCGACGATTAAGGTTATCAGCGAAAAGAAGGCAGAAGAGGAAATCAAGTTTAAGTTCTTTGTCGGCTATAGTGATGAGCATGGTTATTTTGAGTCGTTGTTGAACGGGGATAGCAAATATAACGAATGAGTTGCTTATCTTGATGCCGGAGAAGACCGTTTTGAATTTTATTATACGAGTTCTACGTCTGCCGGAAGGAAGAATGGCCTTTTGGTCAAAGAGGGCAAAAAGAGCCGCCAAAAGCTTCCTCCCGCAGCGGTGAACGAGGACTGGATGATTTATCTGTGTGCTGTTGCACCGAATAAAATTGCCTATGCTGTAGCTGAGAACAACGAAGCCTTGCAGAGAAAAGAATTTAAGTTTGGGCCGGTAGAGGTTGAGTTGAATTATTAAGCAGTATGCGTAAGTGTGATGAAGCAGAAGGAGCGTACTAAATGGATAATGATGTGAAAATTTTAGATGTGCTTAACCAGTCGCATAAGTATTATTTCAGCAATAGCAGGCTTGGGTTGGGCAGCAGTCAGGATATCACGGAAAGAGATATTGTTCTTTATCGGATTGATGAAATCACCTTTGAAGAAGAGGCACCGCGTAAGGAAGCTTTGGAGAATGTATTGAGCTCTGTGCGGATTCCGGGCGTAAACTTTCTGTATCTTATCGTGGGTGATGCCAAGGGCGTAAAATTTTATTATGGCCTTTCCAAAAATCCGTCAGAAGCCATCAATGACGATTTGCTTTTGAGTGATATCGGACGCAATGTGCTGATGGCAAGTATTAAGGGTAATTTCCGTGGCTGTAAGGTGCAGGAGGTCAACCCGGAAGAGGCAGAGCCTGTGTTGAATAAGGTGCGGCATATGAAGTATGCTTCGCGTATTGAGGGCGTGGCAGGAACTATTAAGGATAACGAAGAGTTTCAGAGCGTTGACCGTCTGGTCGACGTGATGCAGGGCGAGGAGTTCTGCCTGCTGCTGGTGGCGAAGGCCTTGCAGCCTGATAGCATCTGTGAGCTGGAGCAGACACTGCAGGAAGCCTATACGACGGTCAGCCCTTTGGCGAAATATAGCTTACAGGAGGGCAGTTCGGAGGGCACGTCGAAGTCAAAAAGCTGGACAAAGGGAGAAAATTCCAGCTCGTCGGTAAGCCAGAGTAAAAGTACTGGTGAAAACAAGGGGTGGTCGAAGGGAATAAGTACTAACAATAGCGTTTCTACGACTACCAGCAGTAGTTCCGGGGGCTCATCGAGCTCGACTAGCAGTTCTAAGCAGTCTTCTACTGGTGGCGGAGAAAGCAAGGGTGAAAGTGGCGGAACGAATTCTTCGCGTTCGGACAGTACAAGCTCTACTAAGGGCGACAGCCACAGTGTTTCTGATCAGGAAGGCACAAATAGCAGTACTTCTAAAACCTATTCACGCGAATATTTGAATAAAAAAGCAGGAGAATGGATAAAGTATTGCGATGAGGTTATCTTCCCGCGTCTGGATTATGGCAAGGGCAAGGGCATCTTTCTTTCTGCAATTTATGTGCTGACGAAGAATAAGCCTGCGCTGATCAAGCTCGAAAATACTGCTTTAGCCTTATATTCCGGCAAGCAGGGCAATAAGGTGCCTTTGCGTTCTAATAAGCTTGATGCGAGTGACAGAGCAGCGGTGAAGAATTACCAGCTGCCGCGGGGGCATTTTGCTAAAGCGATTTCCGAAGAGGAAAAGCTGGCACGGGCGATGCTTTCCCAGCCTGTGGAATGCAGCCGGGACTTTGCACTGTGCAATTGGATTACCACTAATGAGCTTTCGATGCTGGCAGGCCTGCCGCAAAAAGAGGTTATTGGTATGCGTCTGCGTGAAGAGGTGGAGTTCGGCCTGAACTATACTGAACCGGAGCAGGAAGATTGTATTTATCTTGGCAATTTGGTACAAAATGGCAATGAGGTCGAAAGAACACCGATATATCTGGATAAGGATGTCCTGGATAAGCACATTTTTATCGCTGGCGTAACGGGCAGCGGCAAAACAACAATCTGCCATAAGATTTTGCTGCAAAGCAAGCTGCCGTTTTTGGTTATCGAGCCTGCGAAAACAGAATACCGCATTTTGCGCAATAACCCGGCCTGCAAGGATTTGCTTGTTTTTACCCTGGGAAATGAAAAGGCAGCTCCGTTCAGACTGAATCCGTTTGAGTTTTTGCCACATGAAAATATCACATCGCATGTAGATATGATTAAAGCCAGTATTGAGGCAGCTTTTGACATGGAAGCAGCAATTCCGCAGCTGATTGAAACAATTCTGTACAAATGCTATGAGGATTATGGCTGGGATATTACCACGAACAAGAATAGCAAGTATGCCGATCCCTTTGCCGATGGTGTTTTTGCCTTTCCGACAATGGGCGATTTGTTGAACAATATTGAAAAGGTTGTTAAGGAGCAGGGCTTCGACGAACGCTTGAAGAATGATTATATAGGCTCTATCCGTGCGCGCCTGCAAAGTCTGGTGATTGGCTCTAAGGGCTTGATGCTTAATACGCGGCGCTCTATAAATTTTGCGGATTTATTAGACCGCAAGGTGGTTCTGGAGCTGGAAGGAATTAAAAATGGCAATGAAAAGGCTTTGATTATGGGCTTTGTTCTTGCTGCCTTCAATGAGGCTGTGAAGGCTCGTTATCTGCATGATAAAAAGGCTCATGCACACATCATTCTTGTAGAAGAATCGCACAGGCTGCTCAGCAAATATATGCCTGGCGACAGCCAAAATAAGAAGCAAGGCGTAGAAACCTTCTCGGATATGCTGGCAGAAATTCGTAAATATGGCGAAGGGCTTATTATCGTTGACCAGATTCCGAATAAGCTGGCGCCGGACGTGCTCAAAAATACGAATACCAAAATCGTACACCGTCTGTTTGCCCAAGATGATAAGGAAGCCGTGGGCAATACGATGGCTTTGAAGGAGGAGCAGAAGGAGTTCTTGTCGAATTTGAACGCCGGCAGGGCGATTATGTTTTCGGATAATTATGGGCAGGCACTGCAGGTGCAGATTAAAGCAGACACCAGCACAGAAAATGCACCCTTGGCAGATGAAGAGCTGACGTGTGCAGCATTTGATTATTATCAGCGCTGCGTATTTAAAAATGTAAAAATAAATGCGCAGAATCTGACTCCAGAGCAGAAGGTGAAGGCCGTAGAGTTACTGTGCAATGATAATGGTATTCCTGCGAATATTATGCGTAGAGTTAATGAGCATAAAGAAGCCTGGAATGAGTATTGTGCAGAGACTATTGAGTTCCTGAGCAATAATATTCCTGCGAATATTGTGCGTAGAGTTAATGAGCATAAGGACGCTTGGAATGAGTACTATGCAACAATGCTGCGCAGCGTAGTAGAAGATAAAATTATCTCGTTAGCTGACATTGTTGCTTGGGGACTGGCAGCTGTGGACCATGCTCAGAAGGACGATAACAATATCAAACAGGCCTTTGCTGAGTATTTTACTGCGTATATGCAGGGAGAAAAGGCAGAAGACAATTTTGTTAAGAATAACGTAAGTTTTATTTAAGAATAGGAGGATTTATTATCATGGGTATTTGGGGCGCTATATGTTCAGTCGCTAGTTCGGTATGCTCGGCAGTGAGCAGTTTGTGCAGTGGTATAGGTGGTGCAGTTATGAGAGGAGTTAGTGCTTTAGCTCCTACTCTTGCTCCCCATATTTTGGTATTTGTGGCAGTAGTTTCCATTTTAGCAGAGTTGTTTACAGACAAACCTAAAGAGGAAAAGCCGGAAGAAATTGGTATGAAGGCAGAGCAGGCAGATAAAAAACCGGAGGATTTTGATTCCGTCAGTGATTATCTTGAATATCTGCGTAACGAGGTAAAACTGGACCCTGCTAAGGTGGAGAAGCTTACTCCAGAAGAGAGACAGAAATATCAGCTGGTCGGCTTAGGCCTGTATATCAAGGATATTGAAGAGAAGAGTGGTTTGAAGCTGGATCCGGATTTCGTTAAGGCAATCCCTAATCTTAAGAATCAGGGATATGAAGCAGCGGACATTGCTAATCTGATGCAGAGCATGAAAAAAAATGGTGTGACGGATATGAAGCAGTATGTAGACTTTATGAAAGGCGATTTGCAGCCGGGCTCGCCTGAACGTCAGCAGGTAGGCGCTTCTGTGAAGGATATGGTTGAGCAGCATTTCAAGGGTGCAGACGTCAACATGCGCAAAGAGATTAATAAGCTTGCGGACACCGTAAGAGAATAATTGGGGAGATTAGACAATGAAAGATACAGTGACCGTTATTGGTTGGATAAGCAAAGGAATATTTAGGGGACAGATAGAATTACCTAAGGAAAATAAATTTTCGGTGCTTCTTTTTAGTGGAGAAACTGAGGCGGATTGGGTAAATGTATCACTAGCAGATATTTTTGAGCGTTACCGCATTAATAGGGATACCGCAGCTGTGCGAGTACTGCTCGTAGCAGATACTGAGGTGGATGCCCGCTCTAGCTTAAATGATGTGACAGTTGCGCAAGCAGAGTTTTCGTGGAATGATTTAACTGCTGCTGTAAAAAATGTCGAAGCTAAGCCCTATACATGGAACCTTGATGGGACTGTATTAGACGGAGAAAAAAGAAACTGGCTGCCGGTTAGCCTTGCTCCTCAGGCTAAAAGTAAAGTTGGTTATATCTATAGCTTTCCGCAGATTAAGATTTCTGAAGCTGCCCTGGGCAAAAGTAAAAATGACAAAATTATGCTAGAGAAGCCAAAAGCGCAGGTACGGATAAGAGCCAAAAAGGAGCAGCCAATAAACTTAATTAAAGAAAAACCGACTTTATTTTCAGTGTTAGGCGAGCTAGGCAGAGAAGCAAAAAATAAGGTTTGATGCCAGCAAAAAAGCTCCCGGAGAAATCCGGGAGCTTTTTGCTATGGTGCGGAGGAACGCAGTCACTGCCTCTTCTCCTCATCTTTCCATTGGTGACAAATTTGTGGTTAATCAGCGTGGGAAGGCGCGTTGCAGTGTTGCCATGGAAATAACCTCACAAAAATTTAAAAGCTTATGTGCATAGCAGCTGCCGACAGCAGTCAGCAAATTATCACAAAAAAATTTTATTTCTAAATTGCAATAAGAAGTTGCACACTTTTTGAAAATTAAGATGCATAGATCTTATCCAACTCAAAGTCAAACAGTTCATCTGGAGTTTTATATCCCAGAATCTTCCTTGGAAGTGAATTACACCAATCAGCGATAAACATAATATCTTCGTAGCTATAATTGTCCATCCTCTTTCCTTTTCGGATGAATCTTCTGAGCAAACCATTATGGCGCTCATTACTGCCTCTTTCCCAAGAACTGTAAGGATGTGTGAAGTATATTTTTATAGAAGTGTCATTCTCTATTTGCGAGAGTTCTGCAAACTCGCTTCCATTATCGCTAGTAATTGTCTTAAACACCTGACTGAATTTAGTACCATAGTATTCCTTTAGGTAAGCAATGCCTTCGTTAACAGCAAAGGATGTTTTACTGGTTATTTTCAGTGCGATATACTTGCGTGTTATACGTTCTACAAGAGTCAACACCACGTTGTCACTCTTGCTTTTACTTCCTATAACAGTATCTATCTCCCAATGACCGAATTCATTGCGTTCATCCACATTAGAATCCCTCTCGTCTATGCTGCGACCCATATGCTTCAGATTTTTCTTTATGCTGCTGGTTGTTCTACGTCTTCTTACCTTTAATGGAAGGTCAATGTTGCGCAATCTAAGCAGCATGGAATCTACATAGTTATAGAGAGTCTTTACGCACACAATTTCTTTGAGAGGAAATAGATGATTGTCCAGGGCATAGCCATGGCAGGCATCCAAAGACCAGTGTTCTTGCAATACTTTTCGAACAGTCTAAGTAACAAAATTACTTGTAAGAAATCTTTTAGACTTGCAAATACTGTTGCTATGGCTAGCAATATAGGCACGTTGAGCACGAGCAGCTCCATATCTACCGGTATGAGGATGAGCACCACGCTTGAGTTCATTCCTGATAGTATTTGGAGCACAGTTAAAATACTTTGCCAGCTGACGAAGAGAATACTGTTTAGAGCTGTCAGACAGAATTCCTTGTAATTCCCTGCGGTCTCCTAAAGAAAAGTGTTTACCTTTTTGATGATTTGTGATATCTTTGGTGTAGTCCATTGTGATTACTCCTTAGTTAGTTTTTGTGTAGCAACTTAATCTTAACACAAAGGTATCACAATGGACTATTTTTTATTCAATTTTTCAGGTGTGCAATTTCATTATACAATGAGCCGCTTTTTTGTTTTGTAAAATTGTTCCTTGCGAAATGTTACAGCGGTTTACCCCGCACAGGGTTTGCCACCCCAACCCGCTCCGCCACTATGGCAATCGGCTCTCAGAGAAATCTGAGAGCTTTTTTTTGAAAAGCCTGCATCATCGTGAAAACTTTATTGACAAGCATCCTTAAAAGTGTTATAAATTATATTTATTAGATGTTTTATGTACATGAGAGGATGAATATTTATGAGAAAAAATACTGTAATTTCCCTGACGGCTACGCTGTTGGCTGCGAATATATCTTTTGCGGTACCGGCTTTTGCCGACAGCCTGCAGACATACAATCTTGATACGATGGTTGTTACCGCGCAGCGTGAAAGCAAGCGTGATGTTGATACGCCTGCTTCCGTTACAACCGTTTCACAGAAGCAGCTTGTGGAAACCGGTGCTTCTAACCTTTTTGATGCCTTGCGTTTGCAAAGCGGCGTAACTACCTATTCCTATGGCGGCAGCCAGTCCCTTGGCGGTATGAACGCAAAAATCCTGATGCGCGGTGCGAATAAAGGCACTGTGGTAATGATTGACGGTGTGCCTGCCAACATCAATGAAACCTATTATCTGGATTCCATTCCTGTAGAATCTATTGCACGCGTAGAAATTGTTAAGGGCGCTGCTTCTACTCTTTACGGTTCCGAGGCTTCTACCGGTGTTATTAATATCATCACGAAAAAGAAAATGCCCAACACCTTATCTCTGACTAAGGGTGAATACGGCAGGGAGAAGGCAGCACTGACATTGAATGCTAATAAGCTGAACTTTGCAGTAGCGCTGGAGCAGAGTGACCCGATGAAGGGATACAGCAGTAATTATAAGCAGATTAATGATTTAAACAAAAAGTCCTTTACCGCAAGCTATAAGTTTGATGATAATTGGAGTTTTTCACATCAGCACAATGACAGCAAGTATTCCTATGATCAGTATGACAAAACCTGGAGCAAGCTTACCGAGGATGCGAATTACCACTATATTGATGATTTTTCACGCTTACAATATAAGGATGACAGCGTGAGTGCCAATTTGTTTTATAACCGCAGCAACCGCAGAAATCAGACTTACAATGTTACGGGCTCTAAATGGACCAAGTCCGATCATTTACGCTTTGATACCATAGGCCTTGATCTGCAAAAGCAGATTACCGGTAAATTCGGTGATGTTATTGTTGGTACGACGGTTTCCCGTGATTCCTATAAAAATGATATTACCGTAGCAAAAAACATTAAACCCGGTACGAAGATTAATGAATTCAGAACAAATTATGCTGTGTTTGCACAGCTTTCCAAAGATCTTGGCGCAGGCTATACTGCTACCGTAGGTGCCCGTGAAACCGTTGTAGAGGCCAATAAGCGTTACAATGCTTTTACTCCGCAGTTTGCTTTGCTGAAGAAGCTGGATAACAACAGCAGCTTATATGCAAATGCGGCAAAATCTTTTAAGATGCCTACATTTACCCAGATTTACGGCGGCGGTGGTGCCAACTTTGCGGCTAATCCTTTACTGGAGCCTGAAGAAGGCTGGACCTATGAGTTCGGTTACAAAAAGACATCTAATACAAGCATGTTCAAAGCTGCTTTGTATTATATGGATTTGGATACTATTGAGTACGAAGGCAAGGGAACCAGCTCCAATCCGTATGTGACACGTAATATGTCCTTTAAAAACAAAGGTCTGGAAATGACCTATGAGAAGGATTTCGGCAGCAAATACAGCTATTCTCTGGGTGCTAATTTCTGCAATCCTATGGGCAAAAATAAAAAAGGCGTATGGGAGCGTAAATTTGCACGCGAGCAATACAATGCCGGCATTAAATACCATGATGCTAAGTTCAATGCTGCGCTGACAGGCATGTTTACTACGGATAGAGCCAGCGGCTGGGGCGATTTGCTGCCGGTAAACTTTATTGCCGGCTATAAGTTCGATAAGAGCAGCAGTGTAGAGCTTGGCGTGGAAAATATCTTCGATAGGAATGATATCGTAAGCAATCCGGGCTCCGCTACCAAGTATTACTGCCTGCCGCGCATGGTGCATGTGACCTATACTTATACATTCTAAACATAAATAGGTTGCTATGTTTCTAGGGCGTTTTGTTTGCAAAGCTTTTTATCTGACTATATTAAATATCCATAAATTGAGCTTATTCAGATGCCAGTCGATAGGTTATAATGATTACATTATTAAAGTGAAGGAGTGTGTCTTATGACCTTGATGAATAAAGCATTGACAATTGCCGGCAGCGATACAAGCGGCGGCGCCGGTATGGAAGCGGATATTAAAACTATGGAGGAGCTGGGCGTTTATGGTATGCCTGCTTTGACCTGCATTGTTACTATGCATCCTACTACTTGGGAGCACAGCGTATTTCCGTTGCCTTTGGATTTGGTGGAAAAACAGCTGGTGACAGCGATTGAAGGTGTTGGCATCAATGCGATGAAGACCGGTATGCTTGGCAGTGCTGAGCTGGTAGAGCTGGTTGCAGCTACGATTGATAAGTACGCTTTGCAGAACGTGGTTATCGACCCGGTTATGGTTTGCAAGGGCTGTGATCTGATTCTGGTGCCGGATGCAGCTGAAGCTATCAAAAAGCTGCTGATGCCGCGCTGCGATATTATTACCCCGAATACCGTGGAAGCTGCTTATCTTGCAGATATGCCGGAGGTTACTACCGTAGAACAGATTAAGGAAGCAGCAGAGAAGATTGTTGCTGCCGGTGCGAAGAGCGTTGTTATCAAGGGCGGCGAGCGCCTGAGCGATAATTCCGCTATTGATATTTTTTACGATGGCAAGGAATTCACAGAAATGGCTGTGCCGAAGATTTATCCTTCCTACAACCATGGCGCAGGCTGCACCTTCTCGGCAGCAATTACCGCAGGCCTGGCAAACGGCCTGAGCATGAAGGAAGCGGTACTGCAGGCGAAGAAGTTCGTTACCGCTGCGCTTAAGCATGGCTTTGCTATCAACAACATTGTCGGCTGCACCAACCACACCGCATATAGAAAATACAGCGAATAAAACAAATAAAACCGTCATTTCCTCAGCATGTTGGGGAAATGACGGTTTTTGTATGCAAAAATAAGTATTACAGTGTTGTGGAATCCATAGTGCAGTCTTCCAGCAGCTTTTTGGCATCAGCATATTGCGCTATGCCGGCAGCTACCTTCTTCGATTCCTTCATTGCCAAAACGACGGTAGCAGGACCATGTACCACATCACCGCTGCTGAAAACGCCGGCGCGGGTGGTCATGCCGTAGGGACGGTCACGGGTGATAACAAAGCCCTGCTTATCAACCTGAATGCCTTTGGTAGAAGAAACTATGCGTGCTGCAGGCTTTTGGCCTACTGCGAGGATTACGCAGTCGCAGGGGATAAGCTCCTGGCCTCCTTCCGCGATAAACTCACCGTTTTCGGTTTTGGTGATGTTTTGCAGCAATAAGCCGGCTAATTCGGTTTCGTCCGCTGCCGTAGCCTGTCGGCGGATATTCTTTAAGGCGCGCATCTGCTTCTTGTTGAAGTAGGCGATAGGCTGCTTCAGGAAGCGGAACTGTACACCTTCGGCAACAGCGGCTTCATATTCAGATGGAAAAGCAGAAATTTCAGCTTCCGTTTTGTGGTAGACGATGGTGACGTTTTTGGCACCGCGGCGGATAGAGGTGCGGGCCGCATCCATAGCCACGTTGCCTGCGCCGACAACGATAACGTTGTCACCGGTGTGCAGCAGTGTTTCGCTGGCATCCAGCTTGCCTCCGTCAGCCAGTACAACCATACGCAGGAAGTAGGTTGCTGTCAAAATACCGGACAGCTCCTTGCCGGGGATGTCCAACGTGCGCGGCAGAGAGGTACCTGTGCCCATGAAAATTGCATCATAGCCTTGGGCAAAAAGGTCATCTACGGTAAAATCTACGCCGGCAAGCTGCTTGGTGCGGATTTCCACACCGATATGTTGCAGCTCGCTGATTTCACGGCGGACAACATCTTTTTGCAGACGGAATTCCGGAATGCCGAAAAGCAGTACGCCGCCCGGTTCGCTTTGTGCTTCGAAAATAGTAACATCAAAGTCCATTTTTGCCAAATCACCGGCAACGGTAAGACCTGCAGGGCCGGAGCCGATTACGGCAACCTTACCGCGCAGCTTGCTTGAAGGCTGCGTGGGCTTCAAATCATTGTTGTGGGCAAAGTCGGCAATGAACATTTCCAGACTGCCGATTTCGATACCGCATTTCTTTTTTGTCAGCACGCAATGTGCTTCGCACTGACGCTCATGCGGGCAGACACGTCCGCAGATAGCGGGCAGATTGCTGCGTTCGGAAATAATCTCGTAAGCCATACCGATATTACCTTCGCTTAAGGCACGGATAAAGCCGGGAATATTGTTTTCAATCGGACAGCCGGTGCGGCATGTAGGACGCGCACAGTTCAGGCAGCGGCGTGCTTCCTGAATGGCTTCTGCTGTGGTCATTGTTCTGCTCATTTTTCTACCTCTTTTTAGTCAGAATGCTTACCTTGAGTGTCATAAATAAGATTTTCCAATTCCTTGAGGCGGCCATTTATTTCTTCCATGTGCTTGGCGAGCAGCTCTTCATAATCTGCTACCGGATCCGGCAGTTTATCGTGGTTCAGGTCAATCATGCTTTCTGCATCGCTGTTGGAGGCAATACGTACACCGTTGCGTGTTACAACACGTCCGGGTACACCAACAACGACGGAATTTGGCGGAACCTCTTTAAGAACTACGCTGCCGCTGCCAATTTTGGAATTGTCGCCTACCTTGAAGGAACCGAGCACCTTCGCACCGCTGGAAACAACAACATTGTTGCCGATGGTGGGATGGCGCTTACCCTTTTCCTTGCCAGTACCGCCAAGGGTAACGCCCTGATAGAGCGTGACATTGCTGCCAAGCTCGGCGGTTTCACCGATAACAAGTCCCATACCGTGGTCAATGAAAAGACCAGGGCCAAGTTTAGCACCGGGATGAATGTCAATACCGGTAAGAAAACGGGAAAATGTATTAAGCAGGCGTGGGAATACTACCCAGCCCTTCAGATAAAAGTGATGCGCTATACGATGGAGCCAGATGGCATGTAGCCCGGGATAACACAGTGCGGCCTCCGGTCTTGTTTTTGCGGCCGGGTCGCGCAGCATAATGGCATCAATATCTTTTTTCATCTGAGCAAACATGTCAAGACTCCTTTCCTTATATTATATCAACATGTGCTGTAGTTGTCAGCAGTCAACTGTTTTAAGTCGGATTCTTTCTGCCGACAAATACCATTTTTATATTTTAGCACAGATGTCGGTAAAAGGTAAACAGAAAAACTGTAAAACTTAGCAAAAAAGTAGGGAGTAAACATTTTAGAGCATATATTTAGTGGACAAAATTCTGAAAAATAGCTAATATTGCATCAAATTGCACATTATAAGGTAATAATTTTTTTAGCGGATATTCTTATTTGACTTTACCTATAAGTATGATATAATTGAGTCAAATACTTAAATTTTTTTATTAATGTACGTGTCAAATAGACAGGTACGTTGGAGGCGCACTGAAATGACAAAAGAAATTTTAAAAGAAAAGGCATGTGCCGCAATTGACGCATATGCAGACAAGATAAAGGCAATTTGTGCCAGCATCAACGATGAACCGGAATTAGGCTTCAAGGAAGTCAAAACTGCTGCCAAGGTTGCGGAATTTATGCGTGACCTGGGCTTGGAGCCGCAGACAGGCTTGGCAATCAATGGCGTTAAGGGACGTGCAAAGGGCGGCAAGCCCGGACCGACAGCAGCCGTTTTAGGCGAGCTTGATGCAGTAGGCTGCCCTACAAGTCCGAAGGCGGACCCGGCAACAGGCGCTGCGCATGCCTGTGGCCATAATCTGCAGATTTCCACCATGCTTGCTGCTGCCTGCGGCATCGTAAAATCCGGCGTTCTGCCGGAGCTGGCCGGTGATGTGGTGTTCTTCGGTGTTCCTGCTGAGGAATATATCGAAATTGCGTACCGCAAAAAATTAGTGGAGTCCGGCAAGCTGCATTTTATGAGCGGCAAGGGCGAGCTGATTTATGAAGGCGCTTTTGATGATATTGATATGGCTATGCAGATGCATGCCGATAAAAATATGCCTAAGCCTACGGTTTCCATTGGCGAAAGCAGCAACGGCTTTGTAGGTAAAACTGTTCGCTATATCGGCAAAACAGCTCATGCAGCCGACGCTCCGCATGAAGGTGTCAATGCGCTGAATGCTGCCTGCCTGGGACTTATGGGCATCAACGCTTTGCGTGAAACCTTCCGCGAGCAGGATGTAGTGCGTGTACACCCGATTATTACTAAGGGCGGTGACTTTGTAAATTCCGTGCCTGATGATGTACGCCTGGAGCTGTATGTGCGTGCGAAAACCATGGATGCTATTGATTCTACCCATACGCGCGTTGACGCAGCACTCAAGGCTGGCGGCGATGCTGTCGGCGCACAGACCGTTATCGAAACACTGCCGGGTATGTTCCCGCTGAGCTGCAACAAGCGCATGAATGAACTGTTTGCAGCAAATGCGAAAATTGCTTATCCTGACGTAGAGATAAAGGATGCCGGTCATTTCAGCGCATCTACCGATATGGGTGACGTATCACACCTGATGCCTGTTATCCATCCGTTTATCGGCGGTACGGACGGCCTGTTGCATACACCTGACTTCCATATGGTAGATTTTAATGCTGCTGTGCTGTTGCCGGCTAAAGCCTTTGCCATGATGCTGATAGATTTGCTGTATGATGATGCGAAAGAGGCTAAGGCTATCCTGGCTGACTTCAAGCCGATTCTGACCAAGGAAGAGTATATTGCGAAATTGGAGAGCTATTTTAATAAGTAAAATAGAAATAATTTGTGGGAGGGAATGTAATGAAGAACATTAAATTACATGCCATAATTCTGGCGCTGATCATTGTTTCCGAGCTGATCGGCACTCATACCCTGAAGTTCGGTATAGGTCGTATCGTATTGTTGCCGATGCTGTACGCTCTGCTTTTGGGTATTTTGACAACACCTAAATTTTTGAACCTGTCCGGCAGAAAGGAAATGCTGGATGCCAGCAGTCTTGTCGGCGTAACGCTGATGCTTTTGATGGCACGCTACGGTACGCTGGTAGGTCCGACTCTGCCGAAGATTCTGGCAGCTTCTCCGGCGCTGATTCTGCAGGAGTTCGGTAACCTCGGTACTGTGCTTTTAGGCGTACCTGTTGCTGTTTACCTTGGCCTGAAGCGTGAAACCATCGGTGCGGCGCATTCTATCGCACGTGAGCCGAACGTTGCGCTTATCGGCGAAAAGTTCGGCCTGGACAGCAGTGAAGGCCGTGGCGTTATGGGCGTTTATATTGCCGGCACTGTTTTCGGTACTATTTTCTTCGGCCTGATGGCCAGCGTTGCTGCTTCCGTACTGCCGATTCACCCGTATGCACTGGCTATGGCCTCCGGCGTAGGCTCTGCCAGCATGATGACGGCTGCAGTTGGCTCTTTGGCTGCTATGTATCCTAATATGGCTGACCAGCTGGCAGCCTTTGGCGCAGCAAGTAATATGCTTTCCGGTCTTGACGGTCTGTATATGTCCGTATGGCTGGGCCTGCCGATGACCGAATGGCTGTACAAGAAATGTTACAAAATGAAATATGGCGTACTGCCAGAAGCTGATAAGAAAGGAGAGGAAGCATAATGAAAATTAAAGATACAATTATCATTTTGGCTATTGTAACCTTCATGAGCTTGTTCTCCAACGTATTGGGAACCAAGGCTGATATTATCCAGTCTATTCCCGGTCTGCTGATTTTGGCAGTGATTGCTTTTGTTGGTATGCTGATGTCCAAATATATCCCCGGCGGTATTCCTGCGGCAGCATGGGTTGTAACCTTGGGCTGTATTCTGACTATCCCCGGCGTTCCGGGCAGTGATATTGTCAATGGTTATGTGAAAAATGTTGGCTTTGTGGCTCTGTGTACGCCTATTCTGGCTTATGCCGGTGTATCCATAGGCAAGGATCTTGACGACTTTGCCAAGACCGGCTGGCGCATTGTTATTCTGGCAATCGTTGTTTTTGTAGGCACCTATATTGCCAGTGCGATTATCGCTCAATGCATTTTGAAGGCTTTGGGACAAATTTAAAAGATTGGCTCTTGAACCGGCATCAGCTAGATGCCGGTTTTTTAAAAAGCTTGAAACTTATTGTATACATGCTTTTTTGTTGAAATAATCTGTAAGTTAGAGTAAAATATGACTATAAACCATGAGGAGGTATCAGTATGTCTGAAATCTTAGCGGAAGCAACTTTTCCGAGCGTAATCCATAATAATGAAGTTTGCGAAGAAATCGTTAAATGGGGCAATAAAAATGGTTTCCCTGTACAAAAAGCAAAATTATATAATAAAATGGATGGTTATGTAGGCTTTTCTCCTGATAATTATTTCATTAAGGCAACCCGTCTGCCGCCTGTTCCCGGTGGCTGGAAGGTTGTTGTAGAAAAATATGAGGCTGAAAGCCGCATTATTCCGTTGAATGTTAAGCCAGGTACCAATGAAGTTAACCGTTTCATCCTGAAAATGATGGATGAATATGTTAAGGAAGGCCTGAAAATGGAGCTGAGTGACGAGGTTTATGAATCCTACGGCACTTACCTGCGCGATTTGAAGGTTACCGGTCACACTGTATTGATCAACACCTTTGAAGACTTTATCGAAAACATGCGTTAAGCTATGGCCGGTGTTTTAGAAAAACAGTTGGCGCGGGCGCTGGATATGCGTCTTGCGGTTTTCGCATCCAAGGCAGCAAGCGGCAGCCTGCTGCAGGATGAAATGTCTTTGCGCGCCGCTGCCTATATGGCCAGCGAAATCATTATGCCTTGCTGCTGCATGATGTGCAACAAGGCTAAGCTGGAAGCATTGCTGTCGCAGACGAAGCTTTGTGCGGAAAACCAGGAATTAACGCAGCGTCTGGCGGCGCTTGTCTATGATGATTTGGCGCGTTGTAATGGGTTAGGATAGGACTGAGAAAAAAGTTGAAAAAAATCTCAACTTTTTTCAAAAAAGGTGTTGACAAAAGTCACCTGATGCCTTATACTTATATTCGTTGCTGATGCACATGACGCGGAAATAGCTCAGTGGTAGAGCACCTCCTTGCCAAGGAGGGGGTCGCGAGTTCGAATCTCGTTTTCCGCTCCATAGGGGCATAGTTCAATGGTAGAGCAACGGTCTCCAAAACCGTCGATCTGGGTTCGAGTCCTAGTGCCCCTGCCATAGCAAGCGTAGCCTGAGAGTTCAGTTCTCAGGCTTTTTTCATGTCTGCGTTTAGCAAGATACTACTTTATTAGCAAATAGTTTATGCAAAGCTTTGTCGCTAATCCCTTTACCTTGCATCTTACAAGCTTTTCTGTAACTTTCAAGACAATTTTATTGACAGTGTGACGGAAAAAGCATATAATAAAATAGTTTAGTAATACTGTGAAAGGATGCACTTGACAAGCATCCTTTTTCTTGTCTTTTATGAAGGAGAGAAAAGGAATAATGATTAGAAACGATATTCGTAATATAGCAATTATTGCCCACGTTGACCATGGCAAGACTACCCTGGTTGATGCTATGCTGAAGCAAAGCGGCGTTTTCCGTGCTAACGAGCGCGTTGAAGAACGTGTTATGGACTCCAATGCTCTGGAGCGTGAACGTGGTATCACCATTCTGTCTAAAAACACCGCTGTTATGCACAACGGCGTAAAAATCAACATTCTGGACACCCCGGGCCATGCTGACTTCGGCGGCGAGGTTGAACGCGTACTGACCATGGTTGATGGCGTACTGCTGTTGGTTGATGCTTATGAAGGCCCGATGCCGCAGACCAAATACGTACTGCGTAAAGCATTGGAACAGCACCTGAAACCGATTGTTGTAATCAACAAGATTGACCGCCCCGACCAACGTGTTGATGAAGTTATTGACGAAGTTCTGGACCTGTTCATTGAGCTGGATGCAGATGAAGATCAGCTGGAGTTCCCGGTTGTTCTGGCTTCCGCCCGTAACGGTATTGCCAAACTGTCCATGGACGAGGAAAGCAATTCTCTGGAGCCTTTGTTCAAAGTAATTCTGGAAAACATTCCTGCTCCGGATGTTGACGTTAATGCACCGCTGCAGATGCTGGTTAACACCCTGGACTATGATGATTATGTAGGCCGTATCGTTGTAGGCCGTGTAGTTCGCGGCACCATCCACAACGGCGAAAACATCACCCTGATGGACGAAGCAGGCAACCGTAACGGCAAAATCGGCCGTCTGTACACCTACCAGGGCCTGAAGCGTGTAGAAGTGCCTGAGGTTGAAGCAGGTGATATCGTTGCTCTGATCGGTCTGCAGGACGCTAACATCGGCGACACTATCGCTGACAGCGAAAATCCGGAAGCTCTTAAGGGCATCAAGATTGACGAACCTACCCTGTCTATGATTTTCTACGTTAACAACAGTCCGTTTGCCGGCCGTGAAGGTGAATTTGTTACCAGCCGTCATCTGCGTGACCGTCTGTTCAAAGAGGTTAAGACCAACGTTTCCATGCGTGTTACCGAGACCGAAAGCCCGGATGCTTATGAGGTTGCCGGCCGTGGCGAGCTGCATCTGTCTATTTTGATTGAAACTATGCGTCGTGAAGGCTTTGAGCTGCAGGTTGGTAAACCTAAGGTTATTATGCATCGCGATGCAAACGGTAAGCTGATGGAGCCTATGGAAGCATTGACTATCGACGTACCGCAGGACTTCATGGGCGCTGTTATGGAAGGCTTGGGCCTGCGTAAGGCTGAGCTGCAGAACATGACCGAAATGGCAGGCTATCTGCGTATGGAGTTCAAGATTCCTGCTCGCGGCCTGATCGGCTTCCGTAACCAGTTCCTCACCGATACTAAAGGTAACGGCATTATGAACCACGTATTTGCCGGTTACGAAGAATATAAGGGTGAAATCCCCGGCCGTACCCGTGGCAGCCTGGTTGCTTTTGAAACCGGCGAAACCACTTCCTATGGTATCGGAAACGCTCAGGAGCGTGGCACCATGTTCGTTGTTCCTGCAGAAAAGATTTACGAAGGCCAGCTGGTTGGCGAAAACAGCCGTGAAGACGACATGGACGTTAACCCCTGCAAGAAGAAACATGTCAGCAACATGCGTGCTGCCGGCAGTGACGATGCTATCCGTCTGATTCCGCCTCAGACCTTCTCTCTGGAGCAGGCTCTGGAGCACATCAACGACGATGAGCTGGTTGAGGTTACTCCGAAGAGCATCCGTATGCGTAAGAAGGTTCTGGATCGTCTGGAGCGCGGTAAGATGCGTGGCCGTATGAAGAATGTTCAGGCATAATTTTTGACAATTTGTTAAAAATCTGCTACAATTAATATTACTAAGCAGGACTTTTGCCTATAGGCAGCGAATAATAGTCTAAATAACTGTTTTGGTTTGGAGGCTGATGGCCATGGGTTTAAAAAATACAGCAATGAAATTCTTTTGGTCTGATGAAATGGAAGAGCAGCAGGAGGAATATACCCGTCCGCGTCTGCTGAAATCCGGACATCTGAATATTATGGTGCGTACACCGAAATCCTTTGCGGACGTGCGTGAATATGCTGATTCGCTGATGAACGGCAGTGCCATTATGGTATGCTTTGATGCAGTTGACGAAGCGCTCAGATATCGTATTTTTGATTATCTGAACGGTGTAAGCTACATCATTAATGCCGATGTGAAAAAAATTAACGATGATTTGCTGCTTTATGCGCCTGAACAGGTGCAGGTTAATAAAGAGGAAGCAAGAACTTCTTCTAATGTACGTTCCTGGCTTAGCAAATAAATAACAAAAGTTAGCCGTTGCTTGTCACCTTGCGGGGTGGCCGGCAACGGCTTTTTGTGTGCGGATACAGCAGGTGATATTTGCAAATAATAGCCCGGTGTGCTAAAATTATAAGCAATTTACTAATCTTATAAGCGAAACTGAATAGGAAAGAAGAGGTATATATGAGCGAAAAGAAAATGATGAAAAACGGTAAAAAATTAGGTGTTGTCGGTGGCCTTGGCCCTGCAGCAGCTGCAGAGTTCTTGCGTCAGTTCACTATGAGATGCCCGGCGAACTGCGACCAGGAGCATCCTGTTGTATATATGATCGGTGACTGCGATATCCCGGACCGCGGCACAGCAATTTTCGGCAAGGGTGAATCTCCGCTGCCGAAGCTGAAGGCTGATTTGCTGCAGCTGTGCGATATGGGCGCAGATGTGCTTGCTGTTCCTTGCAATACCGCACACTTCTTTATCGATCAGTTTGCTGATGAATTGCCGGTACCGCTGCTGCATATCGTTGACGAAACCGTTAAGGCTGCTAAAGAGCTTTCTCCGGAAAAGGGTGCCTGGATGCTGTCCACCAAAGGCACACGTGCTTGCGGACTGTATCAGAAATATGCCGAAAAGCGAGGACTGACTTTGTACATTCCGAATGAGGAGCAGAGCGATAAATCTCAGGAGGTTATCAACTGCGTTAAGGCTAACCAGCTGGCAAAGGCCGGCGCTATTATGAAAGAGCTGGTAGAGGAGCTGTGGGCTGAGCGTGATATCCCTGTAATGACCGCCTGCACCGAGCTGCCGCTTGGCTATGATGCATCCGGACTGCCGCAGGAGCGCAGCGTTTCCAGCATCGGTGCGCTGGCAGATGCCTGCGTGCGCGCGCTGTATGAAGAAGTAAAATAATATTTGCGTACTGCAACCACCTTGGCTTGAGAAATATGCATTATAGTTAATTAGCTGCCAAATGCGGATATTTGAAAAATGTAAAGGAGCGTGAAGCCGACATGCGGGATATTATTGAAGAATATGCAGAGAAAAGAGCACGAATGGCTGTTGCAGAAGCAGAAAGAGAAAATAATAAGAAAATTGTAGTAAAGCTTTCAGCTAAAGGAATGTCGGTAGAAGAGATAGCAAGCATTTTGGAGATAACAGAAGAACAGGTAAGAGAGCTGGCAGACAAGCGCAGCGCCTGAAACAATAATAATTTAAAACAAAGAACGCCCTCGGTTTGCAGTGAATTTGTAAGCCGAGGGTTTTGCTTTTAGTGCAACCTAATATAAAAATTAACTTTTAGCGTAATTTTCCGGAAAAGCATTTTTACTGCGTTTAACCTAACAGTGTGCTATAATATAAACATACTATCGATATCAACAGCTTTAGAAGCTTCGTTCATGATTTAACAGAGGTAAAATATATGCAAGAATTTTTAATTGTTAAGGGTGCGCGACAGCACAACCTGAAAAATATAACGGTAGAAATACCGCGCAATAAAATGGTAGTTATCACAGGCCTCAGCGGCAGCGGCAAAAGCAGCCTGGCCTTTGATACGATTTACGCCGAAGGCCAGCGTCGCTATGTGGAATCACTTTCGGCTTACGCGCGCCAGTTCTTGGGACAGATGGACAAGCCGGATGTGGACTACATCGAAGGCCTGAGCCCGGCAATTTCCATCGACCAGAAGACCACGAGCCGCAATCCGCGTTCTACCGTAGGTACGGTAACGGAAATCTACGATTACCTGCGTCTTTTGTTCGCGCGTGCAGGTGAACCGCACTGCCCTAAATGCGGCAAGCTCATCGAGCAGCAAAGCGTGCAGCAGATAGTCGACAAGGTGCTGGAGCTGCCGCAGGGAAGCCGCTTTATGGTGATGGCGCCGCTGGTGCGCGGGCGCAAGGGTGAGCATATGCGTGTGCTCGACGATATGCGGCGTGCAGGCTATGTGCGTATGTTCATCGACGGCGAGGTGCGCACGCTGGACGAGGATATCCGTCTGGAGAAAAATAAAAAGCACAGCCTTTCTGTAGTTATCGACCGTCTGGCAGTGCGCGAAGGCATCAGGCAGCGTTTGACGGACTCCGTGGAAACGGCGCTGAAGCTGGCAGATGGCTTTGCGGAGGTGGCAACGCTGGGAGAAGCAACGGAAACGCAGCTTTTCAGCGAGCATTTTGCCTGCAATGACTGCGGTATCAGCCTGCCGGCTATTGAACCGCGTCTGTTTTCCTTCAACAATCCCTTCGGTGCCTGCCCGGACTGCACCGGCCTTGGTATACATATGGAGTTTGACAAGGCTTTGATAGTTCCTGACGCTGACAAGAGCTTTGCTGACAGGTGCATTGCCTGCTTCAGCAACAATCTGAATTCTTATTTTATGAAGCAGCTGGGCGCTGTTCTTGCTGCCTACGGCTATAGCTACGACACCAAATGGAATGAGCTTTCGCCCGAGATGCAGCAGCTTTTGTGGGACGGTGCCGGCGAGAGCAAGTTTAAGTTCCTGTACGAAAATCTGCAGGGCGAGGTTAAGGAGCACAACACAACCTTTGACGGTATTTTGAACGTGCTGCGCCGTCGTTATCGTGAAGCCTTCAGCGATGCTATGCGTCAGGACTTGGAGGAGTTTATGACGAGCACTCCCTGCGCTGCCTGCCACGGCAGCCGCTTGAAGCCGGAGGCACTGGCAATTCTTATCGGCGGCAAAAATATCTGCGAGGTGACGGCGCTGACAGTGCGCGACTGCCTGCAGTTCTTTAAAAATCTTGTGCTGACGCCGAAGCAGCAAATAATTGCGCATCAGGTTTTGAAGGAGATTATGGCGCGTCTGCAGTTCCTCAATGACGTAGGCCTTGATTACCTGACGCTCGACAGAAGCGCCGGTACGCTGAGCGGCGGCGAAGCGCAGCGCATCCGTCTGGCAACGCAGATAGGCAGCGGCCTGACAGGCGTACTGTATATTCTGGACGAACCAAGCATCGGCCTGCACCAGCGCGATAACGGTAAGCTGCTGGAAACACTCAAGCATTTGCGTGATTTGGGCAATACGCTGATTGTTGTCGAGCATGATGAGGAAACAATGTATGCTGCCGACCAGATTATCGACATCGGTCCGGGAGCAGGCGAGCATGGCGGTGAAGTGGTGGCACAGGGTACGGTGGAAGAAATTAAGCAGGTGCCGGAATCCGTTACCGGTACCTATCTTAGCGGCCGCAAATTTATCCCGGTTCCCAAGCATCGCCGCGAGTGCGATGGCAGGATGCTGACGATTCACGGTGCCCGCGCCAACAATCTCAAAAATATTGATGTCAGTATTCCGCTCGGAGTCTTTACCGTGGTAACAGGCGTGAGCGGCAGCGGCAAATCAACATTGATAAATGATATTCTCTATAACTCCCTAGCTGCCAAGCTCAACGGTGCGCGTCTGCGTGCTTCCGAGCATGACAGTATCGAGGGCATAGAATATACGGATAAGGTAATCAACATCGACCAGTCCCCAATCGGACGCACACCGCGCTCCAATCCCGCAACCTATACCGGCGTCTTTGATTTTATCCGCGAGCTGTTCAGCCAGACCAACGAGGCCAAGCTGCGCGGCTATAAGGCAGGACGCTTCAGCTTTAACGTAAAGGGAGGACGCTGCGAGGCCTGCAAGGGCGATGGTATGAATAAGATAGAAATGAACTTCCTGCCGGACGTTTACGTTCCTTGCGAGGTCTGTCACGGTGCACGCTATAACCGCGATACGCTGGAGGTGCATTACAAGGGCAAATCCATTGCGGAGGTTCTTGATATGACGGTAAGCGAGGCCTGCGAGTTCTTTAAGAATCAGCCGCGCATTTACCGCAAGCTGGCAGTGCTGGAGGATGTAGGTCTTGGCTACATTCATCTGGGACAGGCAGCAACGACGCTGAGCGGCGGCGAAGCACAGCGCGTAAAGCTGGCAACGGAGCTTTCGCGCCGCAGTACGGGACGCACCGTGTATATCCTGGACGAGCCTACGACAGGCCTGCATATTGCGGACGTCCACAAGCTACTGGATGTGCTGCAGCGTCTTGTAGAAGGCGGTGACAGCGTTATCGTCATCGAGCATAATCTGGACGTTATCAAGGTGGCGGATTACATTATCGACCTCGGTCCCGAGGGCGGCGACAAGGGCGGTACTTTGGTGGCCAGAGGTACGCCGGAGGAGGTAGCGAAGGTCAAAAAATCCTACACCGGACAGTACATCAAGCAGGAGCTGGCTAAGGCGAAGAAGAACGGGTGGTATGTATGACAGAATTAGCCGCAGGCTTTAGCGATAATATAAAAAATGCCTTGGCCGTACTGCCGGAAAAGCCCGGCGTTTACCTGATGCATGATGCCTCCGGCAAGGTTATCTATGTCGGCAAGGCCGTTGTGCTGAAAAACCGTGTGCGCAGCTACTTCCGTAATCTGGCTAGCCATACGCCGAAGGTGAAGGCGATGGTGGCGAAAATAGCGGAGATTGAAACGATTGTTACCTCCAGTGAGGTAGAAGCACTGATTTTGGAGTGTAACCTGATCAAAAAATATCGCCCGCGTTACAACATCAGCCTGAAGGACGATAAAACATATCCCTATCTTAAGGTTACCATCCAGGAGGATTTCCCGCGTTTATATGTGACGCGCAGACAGCTGCGCGACGGCGCACGTTATTACGGACCATATGCTGACGCCGGCGCCATGCATGCCACGGTAAAGCTGCTGCGCAGCATGTTCCCTCTGCGCACCTGCCGCAAAATGAATCCGGACAGACCATGCCTTAACTATCACATTAAGCGCTGCCTTGCGCCCTGCGCCGGTTACATCAGCAAGGCGGATTATCACAAGATGATTAAATCCGTCTGCATGGTGCTGGACGGACGCACCACGGAGCTGGAGCGTGATTTGAAGCAGCAGATGCAGGAGGCGGCGGATAATTACGCCTTTGAGGAGGCTGCCAGACTGCGCGACCAGCTGCAGGCTGTAGCACGTCTGAACGAGGCGCAGAAGGCTGTTACCAATAATGGCGGTGATATGGATATCTTCGGCCTGGGGCAGGATATGACAGGCCTGTGCGTGCAGTTGTTCTTCGTGCGTAAGGGCAAGCTCATCGGCAGAGATAACTTCTTTATGCCCGACGGCGGCGATACGCCGCAGGAGGTTATGACAGCCTTCGTCAAGCAGTATTATAACGAAGCAACCTTTATTCCCAAGGAAGTAGTGCTGCCGTACCTGCCGGAGGAGGATGAAAAGCAGCTTATTGAAACCTGGCTGGCAGACAAGGCACAGCGAAGGGTGGAGCTGCTGCTGCCGCAGCGCGGTGTTAAAAAGGACTTGCTGAAGCTGGCGAATGAAAATGCCATCAAGCTGCTGAATGAACGCCTGCGTAAGGGTAGCCTGTCGCTCAAAAATGACCTGCAGGCAGCTGAAGAGCTGCAGCAGGCCTTGGGCTTGGAGCATCCCCTGGAGCGCATGGACTGCTTCGATATCAGCCATACCCAGGGTAGCGAAACTGTTGCCTCCATGGTTGTGTTCCGCAACGGCACCAGCAGCAAGAAGGATTACCGCAGATATAAAATAGTTTCGGCAGAAGGCAAGCCTGATGATTTCAAATCCATGCAGGAGGTTGTCTACCGCCGTTACCGGGATTATGAGGACTTACCCAGTCTGGTGGTTATTGACGGCGGCAAGGGCCAGTTGAGCTCGGCGCTGGAGGTTATCCGCGGCCTTGGCCTTGACGATTTGCCGGTTGTAGGCCTGGCCAAGCGCGAGGAGGAAATCTTTAAGCCGCAGCAGAGCGAAAGCATCATGCTAGACCGTGAAGGCGCTGCGTTGCACCTCATCCAGCGCATTCGCGACGAGGCGCACCGCTTTGCTATTACCTACCACCGCAAGCTGCGCGGTAAGCGCAATCTCGTTTCCGTGCTCGACCATGTGGAGGGCATCGGGCCCAAGCGTCGGCAGGAGCTGTGGAAGGCGTTCAAAACGCTGGACGCTATGCGGGCAGCCAGCGTTGAAGAATTGGCTGCGGTAGAAGGCATGAATCATGCGGCGGCGCAGACACTGTACGACTTCTTCCGCTTGGACTTGCCGGAAAAGCAGCAGGTACTGCAGTAAAAAGGTTCACAGCTATTTTGCAGAATATCCTCGCATACTATGCTATAATAATTATAGGTCAAAAATAATAATTATTATGTAGCTCGCGCTTAGCTTTTCTTAAAAGCGCAGGCTATGGCAAGAGGAGGACGAAGCTAATGGCAAAATGGGTATGTGATGTTTGTGGTTATGTGTATGATCCTGAGGTTGGCGATCCTGATAACGGCGTTGCAGCAGGCACTGCTTGGGAAGATGTACCGGAAGAGTGGGTTTGCCCTCTTTGCGGCGTAGGCAAGGACCAATTCTCGGAAATGTAAAATTTAAGAGTAGATAGCAAACAGCCTCACAGGAAAACTGTGAGGCTGTTTTTGTGTGAGTTGATTTTTAATTATAAATGTTTTTGTATTTTTCGTAGACAGCATGCAGCAGCTCTTTACTTTCCTCTTCGGAATAAACCATGCTGCTTTCCGGCAGGTAAACCAGAAAATCATGGAATGCATGTACCAGGCTTAATTCCTGCAGATGGAAGATATACTGTCCTTTATTGGAACTGAAGTAATATATAATAATATTTTGCAGATGAGCAAATTGAAAGCTCGTATGAAAAAATTTATTTTTAAACTTCCAGCACTTATATAGTAGCTTTTGCAGGTTGGTTGATGTATTTTATCTCTTGAAATATGATGTTTTTAAAGAGTTGTTAGATTTTTGGATATGGGAAGTTTGAGTCTATAAGATAAAGTGTTGTCACGCAATATAATTGTCATAATTTGTGGTCGTTATGCTTGTGTTAGGATATTTACGTTATAGATATAGTGGCGGTGAGACAAGACTTCTTGATTATCTAATTCTTGCTGCATGTACGGTGTTTTTGAGCTGTATCAATGGTGTTGGTCTCATTGCGTATTGTCTACAAATATTTGATTTTAATTATGTCAAAGATTTTATGATTGGTATGTATGTACCTTGCAGCGCTGGCCTAATATATTTTTTTGAAGTGATGATACGTAATGAAGTTTTACATGTTGATTTTTCAAATTAAGGGAATTAGCAGGCATAGCGATTTTTCTTGCTATTTATCTAACAACTTCTTATAATTATAATTAGAAAAGTAATTAGCAAGGAGGTAGCTTATGTTAGAGGGTAAGAATATAGAATTTAAGCGTCAATATACTGATGATATTAAATACGCAGTGTTGGCGTTTGCTAATACTGAGGGAGGAACATTATATATTGGAATTAATGATGATGGCAGCGTGGAAGGAGTAGAAAATCCAGATGCTGTGATGCTGCAGGTAATGAACATGATTCGTGATACTATTCGACCTGATATTACAATAGCAGTTGATTGCAGTACTGAGCTTATGTAGAATAAGCATGTTGTTGTGCTCATAATTCAGCGAGGAGTTGCCAGACCATATTATTTAGCTAATAAGGGAATTAGGCCAGCGGGAGTGTATGTAAGACAGGGGGCATCATCTGTTCCTGCATCAGAGACTGCCATTCTTCAAATGATTAAGGAATCGAGTGGCGACGTTTATGAAGAAGCACGTTCTTTAAACCAAAATCTAACGTTTAAAGAAGCAGAGGCATACTTTGCTAAAAAACACTTGCAGTTTGGCGATGCGCAGAAGCGCACCTTGCAGCTAATTAGTGCCGATGGAACCTATTCCAATCTTGGTATGCTGCTTTCTGACCAATGCATTTCTATTATTAAGCTGGCAGTTTTTGAGGGTAGCAAAAAGACTGTTTTTCACGACCGTAAAGAATTGAGTGGTTCGTTGTTCAAGCAGCTTGAAGATGCTTATGCTTATATTAATCAATTTAATTATACACGTTCAGAATTTCCTGGCTTGGAACGAGTAGACACACGGGACTATCCACCTGAGGCTGTGCGTGAGGCTTTATTGAATGCTGTAATCCATCGGGAATATGGCATTGGTGGACCGACGCTGATTAGTATTTTTGATGACAGGATAGAATTTGTGACGATAGGCGGGTTGGTCAAGGGCTTGTCTTTGGCAGATATTAAGCTTGGTGTATCTATGCTGAGAAATAAAAATCTGGCGAATGTTTTTTATCGTTTGCATTTCATTGAAGCCTATGGAACGGGGCTTTTAAAGATCGATGAGTGCTATGCGGATTGTTCAGTGAAGCCACAGCTTTTGGCAACAGATAATGCCTTTAAGCTTGTACTTCCTAATATTAATTTTGCTGCTAAACGGGTGAAGGATTATTCTTTGGCAGATGAAAGTAAGACTGCGTCCAAGAAAGAAGAGCGTTATCAAATTGTACTTGAATTAGCGCGCAAAAATTCTCTGGTTACGCGGAGTATGATAGAGAAGGCTTTGCATGTATCGACATCTACAGCAGTTCTTGTGCTCAAAAAGATGCTGCAGCTGGGGCTGTTAAAAAAATATGGCGAAGGCAGGAATGTAAGCTATTCGTTAGCTTGCTGAGAGAGACAATAATTTTTTACTTCCCATTAACCTATGCTTCATGTAGATTTCATTTTACTGCTGCATTGCTCATCTTTGGCGTATATCGTAATATGTAAAAAAGGCAGACGCTCGCTTGAACTTCTGTAAGTGTCAAATCAACCATGTATGAAAAAAGAGGCTGGGACAAAACCAATTTCGACAAATTAAAGAATCGCTAGAGTTTAAGTTTTTTTGATTTTTTGCACTAAAAAACCAGCGGATAATTACCCTGACGGTAAACTTCCACTGGTTTTCTTTTTTATGCTGGGTTTTGTCCTAGCTTTTTTAGCTATAAAGAAGTTTGAAGTTGTATTAAGTGCTTTAATACGAAAGTGTGCAGAAAAAATTAACCATTATCACGTGCGAAAGTTTTTATTTTAAAAGCCCACCACTTGCAAATTTCTCTATTCTAAATTATAATACTCGTAAGTAACATACTTATGAGTAACATAATCGTGAGTTGTATGATTTTGAATGGTGGTGAAGCAGATGGAAAAATTTTATTGTCGTGAAGAGGAATTACGCAAGCTTAATGCACGTTATGAAAATGAAGAATTTGAGTGTCTGATTATTTATGGCCGTCGTCGTGTAGGCAAAACAGCCTTGATTAACAGGTTTTGTGCAGACAAGCCAACGATATTTTTTTCTGCGCTCAATACAACGGGGAAAGAAAATTTGAAGGCTTTATCAAAAGCAATTATGAGCTACGAAAAGCCTGACGCTGTGGTTGCGCCGGAGTTTAAAAGTTATGATGATGCTTTAGCAGAGATAACGGAGTTGGCGCGTGAGCAGAGGCTTGTGTTTGTTATTGATGAATATCCTTATTTAGCAAAAGCCAAGCCTGCTATCTCAGCAATGCTTCAGCATTTAATTGATCACCAATGGAGCAAGGGAAAACTTTATTTGATTTTGTGTGGTTCATCTATGAGCTTCATGGAAAATCAGGTACTAGGGCAGGAAAGTCCGCTATATGGCAGAAGAACAGGTCAGTTTAAAATTGAGCCGCTGGATTATAAAGAGACAGCCGTATTCCATCCTGAGCTGACGTATGGAGACAATGCTTTGATTTATGGCATTACTGGTGGCGTGCCGCATTATATTAACAAGTTGGGCGTAAAGAAAGATATTGATGAAGCATTGCTGACCAATTTATTTGATCGTTCGGGCTATTTGTATGAAGAACCAGCTAACTTGCTTAAGCAGGAGTTACGTGAGCCTGCAATTTATAATGCTATTATTAAAGCTATTGCTGAAGGTTCATCGCGAGCTGCTGATATCTGCGGTAAAGTGCAGGAGACAAGCACAACTGTTTTAAAGTACTTAAAAACATTGATGGAATTAGGAATAGTCAAAAAGGAAACGCCGCTCACAGAAAAAGCAGGGCGCAAGACGATTTATCTTTTAGCAGATAATTTTTTCCGTTTCTGGTATAAGTTTGTGCCGAATAATGCGAATGCCATTGATTCTGGCAGGATTGCAAGGATTTATTCGCAAACGGTAAAACGCTATTTTTCAGATTACATGGGCCTTGTTTTTGAAAAAATGTGTCAGGATTACTTGCTGTATTATGCGAAGAGCTTGCCTATTGAGCTTGTTGATATCGGGCAATGGTGGGGGACGGATGCGCAAAAGAAGAAGCAGGTGCAGATTGATATTGTCGCAACAGGAATTACACCGGATGCTTATATTATCGGTTCTTGTAAATATCGTAATGAGAAAATCGGTTTAGATGAGCTGGAGCTTTTACGCGATTACGCAAGAGTTTTTGGCAAGGGAACAAAGTATTATTTTTATATTTTTTCTAAAGGCGGTTTTACTGAGGGCTTGCTGCAAGCAGCGCAGCGTGGCGAAGTGACGCTTGTGACGCTGGCTGATTTGTATAATTAAGTCCTTTCGTAAGCGTCAAACGGTCAACCGTTAAAACGTCCCTACATGAAAAAAAGACCACTGGCGGTGGTCTTTTTGGCTCTTGATCAACATTAGTGGGTAAACAAATAGCCTTAATCATTTTTTTTGATTTCTGGTTACAGATATACTCTTTTCCGCTAGCATCTGGAGTTATTATTTACAGTCTTAACTCCATGTGAGAGCGACATGGAGTTTACTCGCTTTTTTTGAGGAATGGTGGTTGACAAAATACAGATTACAGCGAAAACAGGTTGTAAGCATCCAACGTATTTACCTGCTAATTTCCTTCCTCATTCATCAGCCCCTCGTTATAAATCGCCGGCGAAGCGCCTGCTTCCGTAATGTGCGGCGTTAAAAGCAGCAGAACCTCCGTTTTGCTGTGCGAACGTGAACGGTTTTTAAACAGCTCGCCCAACAGAGGAATCTTGCTCAAAAAGGGCACCTTCTGCATAGTACGCTGCTGTTCCTCGCTTATCAATCCGCCGATAACCAACGTTTCGCCGCTGTACATGCGCACGTTGGTGTCGGCGGTACGACTGGTGATGCGGTAATTTTTCAGCTCGCTGATGAGTACAGGCGTGCTCACCTCAGTGTGGACGCTGGCAGTCGCCATTTTGCCGTCTTCGCTGATGATAGGCGCGTATTGCAGCTTGATGCCGGCATCAAGATATTCCGTTGCCGTATAGCTGCCGCTGCTGTCATGCTTTTCTGTCTGCACGGGGATGTGGTCACCGATGAAAATACTGGCCTCCTTGCCGGGGATGGTGATGATGCGCGGTGTTGCCAGAATGCGCGCTTTACCGTTGCTTATGAGGGCATTAAGCGTAGCGTTGAAACGGAAGGCAAACCCACGCCAGAATTTGAAGCTGCCGTCATAATTGCTGCTGTCGCTGTCACTGTCGTTCGCTTCCTGCTTGCGTTGGGGAATTGTATCCCAGTCCCAGCGTACGCCCAGGTTTTTGCTGTCCTCGCGGCTGACAGCGATGATTTTAGCTTCCAGCGTTACCTGTCTTGTTGCTATATCCAGCTTGGGCAGCAGCTGCCTTAAGCGTGCATGGCTTTGCTCATCTCCCAAAAGGATGAGGCTGTTGGTGATAGTATCAAGCCCCAGCTTGGAGCCGAAGTGCGGAGCCAACGCTTCCTGCACGTCCTTGGCGCGGGCGTAGCTCAGAGAATAGCAGGCCAGGCGTTCGCTGATGGGCTGCGGTAGTGTGGGAATATTTACTGCAACAGTTTGGCCGACGTTGGCGGGGGAAGGTAAAAAGGGATTGTTGAGCTTATTTTGAGCGTTGCAGGGCAGAGCTAAGGCAAGCAGCAGACTGCTGAGTATTAACGGGAAAAATCGTTTTAGCATAATGGCTCCTTTCAGTGTTATCCGTTAAGATGACGACAACAAGCATTACATGGTAAATTTCATTTTTCATTTTAGCGCAAGCAGAGAATAATTTCAAGTGAAAATTTAGAAAATAGAGAAAATTTTAAATTATCGTATTGCATTTCGCTTTTTTTATGCTACAATGAATGCAACACAGAAAAAATGAGGTGATGCAATGGAAGTTTTGCGTAATAATAAGCTGGCAGAGAATTTGCTGCATCTTGCATTGGCTCAGGGAGCCAGTGACATGCATATCGAGCCTGACGGACAGGGAGTGCGTGTGCGCATCCGTGTTGACGGCCTGCTGCAACAGCTTTGCGTGCTGCCGCGTACGCAGCAAAGCACGCTGCTGACGCAGCTGAAGGTGTGGAGCGGTATGGATATTGCCGAAAAAAGAGTGCCGCAGGATGGGCGTCTTTTGCTGGAGCATGAAGGCAGCGAGGTGGATTTGCGCCTAGCCAGCCTGCCTACGGTGAACGGTGAAAAGCTGGCTATACGCTTTCTGCAGCGTCAGGATAATCTGCTGCAGCTGGAGCAGCTGCAGTTCAGCGAAAGTAATTTGCAGCGTTACCGTCAGCTTTTTCATCAGCCAAACGGCTTGGTGCTTTTGACAGGACCTACTGGCAGTGGTAAAACAACGACGCTATATGCCACGCTGCAGGAGCTTGATGCTGCGGCCGGCAATATTATAACGCTGGAGGACCCGGTGGAATATAAGCTGGCGGGGATTAATCAGGTGGCGGTCAACCGCAGGAGCGGACTTACCTTTGCCGCAGGACTGCGTTCTGTTGTGCGTCAGGATCCGGATGTTATCATGCTGGGTGAAATCAGAGATGAGGAAACGGCGGCGATGGCGGTACATGCAGCGCTGACAGGTCATTTGGTTTTGAGCACATTGCACACAAATGATGCCATCGGCGCTGTGTACCGTCTGCTTGATATGGGAATTGCCGATTATCTGCTGGCTGCCGGCTTGCGTGGTGTGCTGGCACAGCGTTTGGTGCGCCGTCCGTGCCGCTATTGCGGCGAACGGCGCTTGGCCACGGCAGCGGAGCTGCAGTATCTAGGGCGCAGAGCGGATGAAAGTCTGCAAGTGGTGCAGGCTCACGGCTGTGAGCATTGTCACGGCACAGGCTATAGAGGGCGTTTGGCTTTGCATGAGCTGGTTGTGTTTGATAAAAGAATGCAGCAGCTGCTGGTAAACGGAGCTGATGAAGCAGAGCTTTTGCAGGAGGCGCGCAAGCAGGGCTGGCGCAGTCTGTACGCCGATGCAGTAGCGAAGGTGCTGCAAGGGGCAACTACGGTTGAAGAATTGTGGCGCGTCGGTATCACCGGGGAGGCTGATAATGCTTGATAAGCTGCTGCTGCAGGCAAAAAGTATGGGAGCCAGTGACCTGCATCTTACACCTGAGGGAATGCCGATTATGCGCGTAGATGGTAGTCTGCAACCTTTGCGAAACGAATTTATTTCCCGGGAAAAGCTGGAGAAAGCGTTACTTGCCTTGCTGCCGGAGCAGGAAAAGCAGCAGCTGCTGCAGACAGGTGAGATTGATACTGCTTTTAGTGACAGACTACAGGAGCGTTGCCGGCTCAATATTTACCGCCTTGGCAACGGCTATGCGGCGGCGATTCGTCTGCTCCCGAAGGATATTCCTGACTGCAACAGTCTTGGCCTGCCGCAAATTATCAGTCAGCTTGCGGGCAGCAGCAGTGGTCTGCTGCTCGTTACAGGTGCCACAGGCAGCGGCAAAAGCACCACGCTGGCCTCGCTGGTACAGCAGATAAATCAAACGCGCGCTGTACACGTGCTGACGCTGGAGGACCCGATAGAATATGTTTATCCTGCGGGCCTGGCGCTGATTAACCAGCGCGAGGTAGGGCGCGACACAAGGAGCTTTGCCAGCGGTCTGCGCAGTGCGCTCAGGCAGGACCCGGATGTGATCATGGTGGGAGAGCTCAGAGATGCGGAAACAATCGGTATAGCGCTGACGGCGGCGGAAACAGGTCACCTTGTTTTGGCAACGCTGCACACGCAGGATGCTGCAGGTACGGTGAACCGCATTCTTGACGTGCTGCCGGACAGACAGCATGTGTGTACGCAGCTGGCCGACTGCCTGCTGGGGATTTGCTGCCAAAGGCTGCTGCCGCGCTGCGACAGAGCAGGCAGAGCAGCAGCCTTTGAGGTGCTCGTCGCGACGCCTGCCATGCGCAATCTTATTCGTGAGGGGCGCACGCACCAGCTGCAGTCTTATTTGCAGACTGGTGCGCGCTACGGCATGCAGACGATGGAGGATGCAGTGAAGGCCTTACAGCTGCGTGGAATAATCGCATAAAAAAAGCCGCTGCGAAAAACAGCGGCTTAATATATACAGATAAACTGTGAAACAATATTACAAAATTTCTTCTCTGATTAAGGTGTTCATCATCTTTTGCTTGCCCAATACCCAGAGCAGGTCGTTTTCTTCGAAAACAAGTGAAACGTGGGGATTAGTAATCGTAAAGGCGCCACGCTCCAGACCGACAACGAGGCAGCTCCATTTGTTGCGCAAATCCGCAGCCTTCAGTGAGGTTCCCAAAATAGGCGAATGCTTGTCGATAGTAATCGCTAGTGAGAGGAATTGCTGTTCCGGTTTATTTTGGTGGTTATCCAGCATGAATTCACGCAGGCTTTGCGGCAGGTCGCAGCGTTCCAGGCCTAAGCTGCGCTGCCTTACAGCAGCATCAAAAACCTGCAGCTGGCTGGCGGTGCCGATGAGCAGCAGCTTGTCGCCCTTTTCCACTATCTGCTCACCGCCGGGCATATCAACAGTACGGTTGCTGCCCAAAAGCTGTAGTACGTTACAGCCGTAGCTTTCGCGGAAGCCGAGACTGCGCAGAGTTTTGCCGATTATAGAGGAGTCCTTCTGCAAATCATAGTAAACAAGCTGCAAATCCTCGTCGAACCAGGTACGGCTGTCGCTAGGAGTGCTTTCACGATGCTTGCGCATGTGTTTTTCGTTGAGGTTTACCAAAAAGCGTGATTCGATACGCAGGTACTCGCTCATCAGCCAATCTGAGGAGGAAATGAAGTACGTTGCCAGCAATATGGATACGCAGGCCAGGAAGCCATGCAGCTTCAGCAGGGTGTGGAAGATGAAGTACAGCGAAGCAGAAGCAACGAGCAGCTTGCCGAATACCAGGAACATCAGCGGCAGATGGTTAGCACGCTTTTTAAACCAGAGCTTGGAGAACAAATCGCCGTTGCCGGCACGGTTGACAAGCACGGCACGCAAAATCGGTGACATGATGATAAAGGTGGCTGCAGCAGTCAGCAGTCTGCTGTACGGCAGCTTCAAGGTGTTGCCCAGATAAGGCAGCAGGTAATATTCCGCACCCAGGGCGATGGCTGCCAAAAGCGTAATGAAAATCAGCATACGCATAGTGTAGCCGGTAAGCAGGTTTTTCCAGTCCTGATCCTTGTCGTCATCAGTTGTGGTACCGGTATAGCGGTCAAGCCAGCTTTTAGCCTGCGACGGCAGCAGCTTAAGCAGCTTTTGGTAAAATGGCTCGGCTGCCATGATGCAGAAGGGTGTAGTAAAGGTGGTAATTACGGATACCGCTACGATAATCGGATATAAAAAGCTGCTGATTACGCCAAGGCTCATGCCGAGGGAAGCGATAATAAAGGAGAATTCACCGATCTGTGCCAGGCTGAAGCCGCAGTGTACAGAGGTGTTCAGGCTCTGACCGGAGGCCAGTACGCCGCCGGTAGAGAAAATCAGCTTGCCGATAATTGTTGCTACTACCAGCACGAAAATAGGCAGTGCCTGCTCCAGCAGGATAGCGGGATCTACCATCATGCCGACGGATACGAAAAAGACAGCGCCGAACAAATCCTTGATAGGAGCAACGAGGTGCTCAATTTTTTCGGCGTTAGGTGCTTCGGCAATCAAAGAGCCCATGATGAAGGCACCCAAAGCGGAGGAGAAGCCGAGCTGAGTTGCCAACACAACCATACCGAGGCACAGGCCGATGGAAACAACTACCAGAGTTTCTTCGTTCATCAGCTGTTTAGCCCATTTAAAGAAGCTGGGGACAAGATACATACCCAGAACAAACCATAAAACGAGGAAGAAAATCAAACGTCCGATGCTGAGCAGCAGCTCCATCGTGGAAACGTCGGCGCTGGCTACGGCCATGGTTGCCAACAGCACCATCATCACGATACCGGCGATATCTTCAATAATCAGTACGCCGAAAACTATTTCCGTAAAGCGCTGCGCCCTAAGCTTTAAATCGTCGAAGGCTTTGATAATAATCGTGGTGGAGGACATAGAAAGCATACCGCCCAGGAAAAGGCTGTCCATATGGTTCCAACCCAGCAGCGTACCGGCGAAGTAGCCCACGGCCAGCATGCCGCCTATTTCTACCGCGGTGGCGATGAAGGCTGTACTGCCTACGCTTTTCAGCTTATAAAAGCTGAACTCCAGTCCCAGCGCGAACAGCAGGAAGATAACACCGATTTCCGACCAGGCGTGGACGTTGGCCTTATCGGTAATCGTCGGGAAGAAGTTGAAGTGCGGACCGGTGATAAAGCCGGCAACAATGTAACCAAGCACCAACGGCTGATTAATTTTCTTGAAAAGAATAGTCGTGACGCCGGCTACAAGCAAAATCATTGCTAAATCATTAATAATAGTAGGCAGATGAGTCATGGGAATCTCCTTTGCGATATTTTTTGCCAAAGTGGCTTTAAATGGTGTATAATAATTGAAATGTAGTCATAAGCTTTTTACGAGCTCTGCAGACTGCAAAACAAATAATCTCAATATATATTATACAATATTTTTGACTGAATTTATTGCATAAATAATGCTTTATTATGTTAATTTATTGTGACAAGCGCAATTGGAGGAATAAACATGAACGAAAATCAACAAGAAAAATTAGTTTTGGTAGATGGCGAGATTATGCCGGAAGCCGAAGCATTTATTGACGTTAACGACCGTGGCCATAATTTCGGCGATGGTGTTTTTGAAATTGTACCGGTTTATAACGGCCGTTGCTTTGCTTTGCTGCCGCATATGAACAATTTATTTGATTCTGTAATAGCGGTAAAAATCCCCGGCGTTTACATGATTGAAGAGCTGGTAGAGTTCCATGAAAGCCTGCTGGCCGCAACCGGTCTGAAGGACTGCGAAATCTATACTCAGGTAACCCGTGGTAGCGGTGCTTATGCCCTGTCCTATCCGGAGCAGAGTATTCCGCATCTGACTATGTATGCTGTACCGGTTGACCGCGAGGCACTGGCTGAAAAACGTGCCAAGGGTGTAAATGTTATTACTGTTGAGGACGTACGTTGGGCGCGCTGCGATATCAATACTCTGAACCGTCTGCCGGAGGTAATGGCTAAACAGAAGGCTGTTATCGGCAATGCTTTTGATTCCCTGTTTGTTCGCGACGGTAAAATTACCGAAAGCACGGAAGCCAGCTTCTTCATTTATAAAGACGGTATTCTGTGGACTCATCCCGAAAACAACTTTATTCATAAAAACATTACCCGCCGTCTGCTGATGGAACGCCTGTCCAAAGACCTGGATCTGCAGATTATCGAAAGATCCTTTGATAAGGATTTCGCACTCAAAGCAGACGAAGCCTTCCTCTGCGGACCGCGTTGCGAATTTATGCCTGTTACCAAAATCGACCGCAGCTTCGTTGCTGACGGTAAGGTTGGCGAGCTGACACAAAAGCTGCAGGATGCATATATGGCATTTGTAGCTAAGGAATGCCCTGCTAAGCATGAATAACAGCAAGCTGGTGCGTGGAGCGTTATTGGTGGCTTTGGCGTTGGCGCTGCAATCGCTGCGTCTGGTGCTGCCGATGCCGCAGTTGCTTTCTACGTTTATCATCGGTACTCTGGTGCATATGATGCTGGTGCTCACGTTGCAACTGGGCGGCCTGAAGACAGCACTTTTGCTGGCGTTTTTGCTGCCGCTGACTGCTTACGTGCAGGGGCAGGTGCTGCTGCCGTTTCTGATTCCTGTAATCTGGCTGGGCAATTTTATCTTTGTGCTGCTTGTGCGTCAGTTTAAGGGCAGGCATAAGCTGGCTTTATGTGTGCCGCCTGTGGCGAAGGCCTGTGTTATGTTGCTGGCAGCCTGGGCTGCGCTGAGCTTCTTGGCGCTGCCGAATCCTGCGCTGCGCAAGACGGTTATGTTTGCGATGAGCGTACCGCAGCTGCTGACGGCTGTTACCGGTATTTTGCTGGCAGAGCAGGTCAAAAAGCGCCTGCGTCAGTTTGATTAATACAGGTTTGGCAATAACATAATGTATTTATGCGCGTCGTATTTAACCGACAGCGAAAATAACCGCCGGTGTAAAATGATATGTACCCAGTTTTCTGGACACCGCTAAAAATTTGAATAATTATATTTA
>ENA-OUQW01000102-OUQW01000102.1-human-gut-metagenome-genome-assembly--contig:-NODE-102-length-103151-cov-6.937282_pt1 | contig 103151 bp, 95 predicted proteins | sample MGYA00248464_ERZ548849 | MGnify/ENA primary metagenome ERZ548849 (study PRJEB26491, sample SAMN04978193) | human gut metagenome | host: Homo sapiens | study: EMG produced TPA metagenomics assembly of... | reverse complement strand
TTATTTAACCAAATTTTCTCATCAAAATATTTGCTCAGGTCAGAGTAAACCCCTATCTATACCCCTTAAGTAAACATCATTGTGCTGGCGCAATAAACCCTTGTTCCCTTGTACTCCTGTTAAAAAAACAGAACGTTCCAAACACCTGTTTTTCGCGCTTTTGTTAAACCCTTTTGTTCTTTTGTTTAAATTTCGGTGAGAGGTGGGGTACGTGTGCGTTAACTTTTGCGACGGTTGTTGCATCGGGGTATGGTGTTTTTTATTTAATTTGCAGGAGATTATCATTTTAATTTTTTTGACCATGGGAACACGATTATTTGCAGGGTACGTGGTTGTTATTGCGGGGATTTTTATGGGTTTGGGTGGCGTCGGCGTACCGGAGGCCGCGGGCGCGAATCCGTATCTGCCGCTGTGGGAGTATATACCCGACGGGGAGCCGCATGTGTTTGACGACCCTGACAATCCCGGGAGGGAGAGGGTGTATATATACGGTTCGCACGACAGCCGCGTCACCGATTTCTGCGGGCGTGAGTTTGTGGTGTGGTCGGCGCCTGTCGACAGTCTCGACCGATGGCGGTATGACGGGGTGATATTCTCGGCGGTGACTGACCGCGACGGCAACCGTCTCAACGACGACGGCCTCGGCGATATACTGTATGCTCCCGATGTGGCGGTCGTGAGAGATGAAGCGGGAGTGCCGACCTACTATCTGTATCCCAACAATCAGCATGAGGGACGGCAGGGTATGATAGCGCGCAGCGCGCGTCCCGACGGGCCGTTTGAGGTGTGCAACTGGAGTAAGGATGACCCTAAACTGACTGACGGCGTGCTTCGTTTCGACCCGGCTGTGCTTGTCGACGATGATGGCCGCGTCTACGGCTACTGGGGATTCGAGGAGAGTTTTATGGCCGAGCTTGACCCGACGACGATGTGCACGGTCAAGCCGGGCACGGAGGTGAAGGTGCGGGCGGTGCCGGGATTTTCGCAGGCGGACAGGGAACGGTTTTTCGAGGCTTCGTCGATAAGAAAGATTGACGACAAGTATGTGTTCGTGTACAGCCGCTCGACGGCCGACGGCGACTTCGGGCTCGGTTCAAGCAACTATACGCTTGCGTATGCCTATTCCGACAATCCGCTCGGGCCGTGGACGTATGGCGGAACCATCATCGATGGCCGCGGGCGCACGATGCATCCAGACGGCAGGGTTATATATACCGCGCATCCCAACGGCAACACGCACGGCGGTCTGTGCCGCCTCGGCGACCAATGGTACATATTCTACCACCGTCAGTGCGGTCTCGACGAGTTCTCGCGCCAGGCCATGGTGGCGCCCGTGGAGGTGACTGTGGAGAAAGGCAAAGGCGGCGCGGTGCATATCAGCGAGGCGGAATATACGTCGGAGGGGTTCGAGATAAACGGCCTGAATCCGCTGCGGACGTATCCGGCGGGTATCGCATGCCACTATACGGGAAAAAGTCCGGCAGTTGAGACGGGATGGCCCCACAAGCGCTTTTACGGCGCGTATATCAGGCCGGGACGCTATGACGGGGACCCTGCTGCGGCTACGGAGGAGGTGAACCTGACGGTCAATCCGCTGGTGAACCTTACCGACGGGTCGGTGACAGGGTATAAGTATTTCAACTTCGACCTGATGGACGGAAGCAAGCCCGCGGAGTTCGTGATGGCGATGAAGCCAACGGGGGCGGCGGGCGCAATCGAGGTGCTGGCCGGGGATATATACGGCGAGCCGGTGGGGCTCGGGCGCATTGAGCTCTCCGGCGCGGAGTGCGCCGTAGCGGAGTATGCCGTACAGGAGCTGCGCGTGCCGGTGGGTAATTTGGAGCGGCTGTCGGGGAAGATGCCGCTGTGGCTGCGCGTCAGCGCCGAGGGGGAGGAGCCGGTAGGCGAGGTGTATTATTTCAGGTTCGAGCAGTAGGGGAGGGTAAGGTCGGTAAGGGCGTTAAGGTCATTAGGGTCATTAAGGTCATTAGGGACGTTAACGTCTTTTTGTCGGACATGTCGGACTGGTCTGACCGGTCGGACATGTCCGACTTGGAGCCGGGGTGTTTAATAAATTATGTTAAAGATTTTTTTTAAGGAAATATTTCAGTAAATTTGCATTGTGCAAGACACAGGCGGGGCGGTAATGCCGCATCTACCCCTATGCAAATATATAACTACTTAATATACTTAAAATTATGTCAAAGGTAACAGTTGTAGGCGCCGGTAATGTAGGCGCAACGTGTGCAAATGTGTTGGTGACTTGCCAGATCGCCGACGAAGTGGTTCTTCTCGACATCAAGGAGGGCGTATCGGAAGGTAAAGCTATGGATATCATGCAGACTGCAAATATCCTCGGATTGCAGACCCGTCTGACCGGCGTGACCAACGATTATGAGAAAACCGCCGACAGCGACGTTGTAGTCATCACTTCAGGTATTCCCCGCAAGCCGGGTATGACCCGCGAGGAACTTATCGGTGTCAACGCAGGCATCGTGAAATCGGTGACCGAGAATGTACTCAAATATTCTCCCAATGCCGTGATACTCTGCGTGTCAAACCCGATGGATACAATGACTTACCTTATCCACAAGACTTCGGGTCTGCCCAAAAACCGTATCATCGGTATGGGTGGCGCGCTCGACTCTGCCCGTTTCAAATATTTCCTGAGCAATGCTCTCGGTGCCAACGCTACTGAGGTAGAGGGTATCGTAATCGGCGGCCACGGCGACACTACCATGATTCCGTTGACCCGCTATGCCGCTTACCGCGGTGTTCCCGCATGCAATTACCTGAGCGAGGAAGTTCTCGGCAAGGTTGCTGCCGACACTATGGTGGGCGGTGCCACTCTTACCAAACTTCTCGGCACTTCGGCATGGTACGCTCCCGGTGCTGCTTCGGCACAGGTGGTAGGCGCTGTGCTCCACAACCAGAAGAAACTCATCTCCTGCTCGGCTCTCCTCGACGGCGAATACGGCGAAAGCGACCTCTGCATCGGTGTTCCCTGTATCATCGGCAAGAACGGTATTGAGAAAATCGTTGAATTCGACCTCAATGATGCTGAAAAGGAACTCTTCCACAAGAGCGCCGAGGCTGTACACAAGACTAACGCAGCTCTCGCAGGAGCGCTCTAACCGGTGTACGTCATGAAGATAATCAAATCAATGCTGATTGCGGCCGTAGCCGTGGCCGGCCTGTCGATGGTAAGCTGCTCGAAGAAAGCTGATGATGCCAAGGACGGCAAGGACGCCAAAACTGAAGTTAATGATAATGCCGCCAAGGCTGAGGTGAAGGACAATGCCGCCGGGGCTGAAGTTAAGGATAATGCCGCCGGGAAGGTGGCTGCCATCATTGATTTCAATGCCACCTGGTGCGGTCCGTGCAAGCAGTTCGCTCCCATATTCGAGGCTGCCGGAGAGAAATATGCCGGAAAAATCGATTTCCGGTCGGTCGACGTGGACGAAAATCCCGCTCTCGCCGAGAAATACGGTGTGCAGTCGATACCGATGGTAGTGTTGCTCGACCAGGACGGCAATGTGCTTGACAGCAACGTCGGCTTCATGGAAGCTCCCGCTTTCGATGAATTGATCGCAAAATATCTTTAAGCCACAACAAAATGCAATAGACGAGGGGTCGCGCATCGCGCGGCCCCTCGTGCTTTATCTAAACAAGAGAACACGGTGCAGTAGTTGGTGAATAATGGCGCGCGGGACTATAAAGTTGTCCGAACGCGATTCAATGCTGTTTAAGTGAGCTGAGTGGGGCGGGGGCGTCTCGCCCCCGTGGTAACTTTCAGGGTGTAAGAATAATACCACGGGGGCGAGACGCCCCCGCCCCATAAACAAATCGTCGCGGTAATTTTTTTGTGGGGTGGTGAACTTTTTCGGGGGAGGGGTGTTTGTTATGTTGGAGATTATTGCTCCGAGAATTAAAGTAAAGCAGATTTGTGACTATGAAAACGAAATGCACCTCTTCCGCGAAAACGGAGACTGTAAAAGACGAGATAGTGGTTGACAGCGCCGATGTGCGCGAGGCCGGCGAGCTGGCTGTAAAACGTGGCCACGGCCGTGTGGAGAACGCTGAAATCATCGTTGATGCCGTAGATGAAAGCACGGATAAAGGTGGCGGCGAGCGCACCGGCAGGTAACACGTCGGAGGTGTGAACACAGATAGCGCCGTGAGGGTTTTCCTCACGGCGCTATCTGTATGGGTAGGTTTTTAGCGGAGATTACTGCGGGGAGTGTTTGTTCCGGGATAGGAATTACAACGGGGGCGAGACGCCCCCGCTCCATCGGCTATTTCTTTTTGCCGTTTTTGTGGTGGTATTTGAGGAGCTGCATGGTGAAGTCGCGCTCTACCTTGCGGAGCTCAAAAAGCTGTTTTTTGTTAAGGATTTCGGCGAATTGCGCGTAGTATTCCTTTTCGAGGGCGGCTTCTTTCTCTTTTACTTCGAGGAGCGCTTTTGTCGCGGTCTCGTATTCGATGTCGGTGATTGAGCCTTCTGGGGCGTCGTAGATTTTGGTCTCGAGGGTGCGTGCGTCGTCGTTAAGGTCGGTTATGGCGTCGTCCATCTTGTCGTAGAGGTCGAAGAATGAGGCGGCCTGCTCGCGGGAGAGATCGAGTTTCTGGCGGAAGTAGTTGTGCTTGTACTCGCGTATGTCGTCGCGGAACTGCTTGCGGTCGCGGTTCTGGGCGGTGGCCGGGAGTGCGATGCAAAGTGCGAGCATTAAGAGGAATATGGAGGAAAAGTGTTTCATCAGGGGCTTTTTTTGACGTGGAAACAATCGGTTCATCAGATAGAGTCGTCGAATATTATGCCGAGGTCGGCCGGGATGCTGTCGAGGGGCATGTCGTCGGACATGTCGGCCGACTGCATGTAGAGGTCTTCCATAAGTTCATACTGGTCGACGGCGGGGTAGATGTAGTCGTGGACAAAAGTGACGTCGTTGAGCGCGGTCATGACGCCGGGATAGTTGTTGATGTCGGTAAGGTCGGGGCCCGGGCCGGAGAGGAGGCCGAACATCTTCATCATGCACCAGATGCCGGCAAACATTGCGGCCATGTAGGCGTAGGGACGTATTCGGTGCCAGAACGTGCGTTTTGGCTCGGGCGCGGCGACGACATCGGGAAGTGCCTCGGACATTTTCGCGACAAAGTTGTCGAAGTAACCCTCGGGTACTGTCATGCCCGAGTGTCGTCCTATCTTGTCAAGTATGTCGTTGGTTTCTTTCATAGAGAGATAACGTTTGTGTTTTGAAGCCATCCGGCATGTCGCGCTGAGAGCCAATGCATTGGCATGATAAGCGCTGCCGGCGGAATTATTGTTTTACCGTTTAGACTCGCGATTGTAAAAAAAGTTTAATCATAGTCGGAAAAATATTGCTCGATTTTTTTTACGGCGAGGTGATAGGAGCTTTTGAGGGCGCCGACCGATGTGCCGAGTATCTCGGCCATCTGTTCGTATTTCATTTCGTCGTAGTAGCGCATGTTGAACACTATGCGCTGCTTTTCGGGGAGGGTGGCTATGGCTTTGCGGAGCTCGAGGGCGAGGGCGTCGCCGTCGACGTTGGTGTCGGCTTCGATGGCGTTGATGAGCATCGAGGCTTCGTCGTCAATCGAGACATTGTTGCGCCGGCGTTCGCGGGCGAGGAATGTGAGGCTCTCGTTGACGGCGATTTTGTAGAGCCAGGTGGAGAGGCGGGCGTCGCCGCGGAAATGGTCGAGCGATGTCCATGCCTTGATGAATGTGTCCTGGAGTATGTCGTTGGCGTCGTCGTGGTTCTCGACCATACGTCTTATCTGCCAGTAGAGCGGCTCGGAATAGGCTGCAATCACCTCGGTGAAGGCGCTGCGTGCGGTCGACGGATCGCGCAGGCGCTCGATGAGCTCTGGGGAGTCTTTGGCGGGTTCTTTTGACATGGTCGGTGAGTTTAGGCGCATTCTACAATGTGGAATGTGGCAAATTGTGGACGTTTGAAGCGTAAAGTTAATCAAATTTTTTTTATTACGCAATATTGACTAACTTTGTATTTTAAAAATCAATTTCTTTGCAGGTGAAAAAGACATTAATTTGTGTATGCTGTTGTGCGGCAGCATCGGTAGTGATACCCGGACAATCCAAGGCCGTGGCGTCGCCCGAGCCGGCTGCGGGGAGTGCCGAGTATCTTGACTCGGTGGTAGGACTCAACGAGGTGTCGGTGTCGGTGATAAAATCGACTTCTGACGCCATGTTCCCTTCGTCGGTAACGACGGTCGACATGCAGACGATAGAACGTCTGGACATCGACGGAGTGAAGGGAGTGAGCGAGGTGGCCCCGAATTTCTATATGCCGCAGTACGGTTCGCGGATGACGTCGTCAATCTACGTGCGCGGCCTCGGCACGCGTATCGACCAGCCTATCGTGGCGCTTAACATCGACAATGTGCCGCTTCTCAACAAAGACAACTACGACTTCACGTTCACCGACCTTGACCGGATTGAGGTGGTGCGCGGACCGCAGAGCATACTCTACGGGCGCAACTCCATAGGCGGTGTTATCAATATGTCGACGCTGTCGCCGCTCAGATATCAGGGGGTGAGGGCGCTGGCCGAATACGGCTCGGGCAATTCGTGGCGCGCCGCGCTGTCGGCCTACGGCAAGCTGTCGCCTGCGTTGGGTCTGGCCGTCGGGGGGTCGTTCAATTCGACCGACGGCTTTTTCCGCAACCTGTATACCGGAAAAAAGGTGGACACGGAGCGCAACTGGCTCGGACGCGTCAAACTGGCATGGCGTCCGTCGGCGGCGTTGCTGCTCGAAAACAGCGCGTGGGTGTCGTCGACACGGCAGGGGGGATACCCCTACGAGTCGCTGGCGTCGGGAGAGATAAACCATAATGATACATGCTTCTATGACCGCACATCGGTGGTTGACGGACTGACGGTGAGATACTTCGGCGAGAATGTGTCGGTATCGTCAATCACGGCGTTCCAGTATATCAACGATAATATGACGCTCGACCAGGATTTTCTGCCTGAAGATTACTTCACGCTCACACAGAAACGGCATGAGTGGACGTTGACACAGGATTTCATCGTGAAGGGTGCGGCGGGGCAATACAAATACCTCGGAGGCCTTTTCGGTTTCTACAAGCGGGGGAATATGTCGGCGCCGGTGACGTTCAAGGATTACGGCATCAAGACTCTCATCGAAGACAATGCCAACACGCCGGGCTCGCCAATGCAGATAAAATGGGACGAGCGCACGATGGTGCTCGCGTCGGATTTCACGACGCCCAACTGGGGTGTGGCGGCGTACCACAAGAGCGAATATGAATGGGGACGGTGGACGGCGTCGGTAGGCCTGCGTCTGGCGTTCGAACGCAGCTCGATTGACTACCACAGCTATGTCAACACGGGGCTTACGCTCTACCGTCAGCAGGGACCGATGCTCATACCGATAAAGCAGATTCCGGTCAATCTCGATCTGGCCGACCGGTTGCATACCACGTCGCTGCAACTGCTGCCGGAGCTGAAGCTGTCGTACAGTTTCAACCGCTCGACGGCCGTTGGCATCGTGGTGTCGAAGGGGTACAAGGCCGGCGGATACAACACGCAGATGTTTTCCGACATACTCCAGCAAAGCCTGATGGGGATGATGGGGGGCGAGCAGAAATATGATGTGGACGAAATCATATCATACGACCCCGAGAAGAGCTGGAGCTACGAGCTGAATGCCACGACGTCGCTGTTTGACAACACTCTCGATCTGGATGCGACGCTGTTTTTTATCGATACGCGCGACCAGCAGATGACAATGTTTCCCGAAGGAACTACGACAGGGCGCGTGATGGCCAATGCCGGGCGCACACACTCCAAGGGCGTGGAGATAGCGGCGACATGGCGTCCCGACAGGCATTTTATTGTCAATGCGTCGTACGGGCATGCCGACGCGCGTTTCCGCCGCTTCAACAACGGGCTGGTGGACTGCAAGGGCAACCATGTGCCTTACGCGCCGATGAACACGCTGTTTGCGTCGCTGACTTACGCTACCGACATCAATACGTCGTGGCTCACGGGTATAGAGGTGAACGCCAACTGTCGCGGCGTCGGCCCGATATACTGGGACGAGGAGAACACGGTGAAGCAGCCTTTCTACGCTCTCGCAGGTCTGTCGGTCAATCTGCGTACTCCTCTGGCCGATATCGAGCTGTGGGGGGATAATATCACCAAGACGAAGTATTCGACATTTTATTTCGAGTCGATAGGAAACAAGTTCGTGCAGCGGGGCAATCCGCGCCGCTTCGGAGTGACGCTGCGCTTCGATTTCGCGATGTGATGCCGGCCGATACAATAATATCCGGTAAACAGCGTTATTTATCTACACCATTATTCAATGCACAAACTTAATTTTATTAAAATTTTTATCGATATGAAAATCATCAAAACCTTTTTATTGACATTTGTTGCTGTTTTCGCCTTGGCTTCGTGCGATTCTGACGATCCGTCGCAGACTGTGCAGTACCGTTACAGCAATAATATAACATACGTGACCGACTATACGACAAACGCTTCGACATCGACCGAAGGCGCGTATTATCTTATGGATTTCGACCTTATCAGCGGGAAAGTCAATATTGAGATAACCAATCTGCGTCTGACGCTCGGCGGCAGCCCTGTAAGCCTTAAAATCGAACAGGCCTCGTTCGGTCAGGACAAGGATACCGGCGCAGCCGTAGTCAATGTGCCCAATGCCACTTCGGTAATAGGCGGTGTGTCGCATAATATCAGCAACTTCCGCCTCTCGCAATCGAATGCTTATTTCTCGGCTGTAGGTCAGGTCGGAACATATTATGCCATATCGTTCGAGCTTGACAACCAATATAAGGTCGTGGCAGTGGCGAAATCCGCATACCTTCCCGGTTCTACCATCATCACCGCCAATGCCGACGGCAGCGTGGTAAACAGCAGTAACCGTCCGTATTACAGCTATGTGCTCGACCGCGATAAGTCGACTGCAACGGTTGCCGTCTATTATCTTGATGACAAGAACAAGATGTATCCCGAACTTGCATTCGAGAACCTCCCCTACACGCTTACCGACCGCGGCATCATAATCAACGTCGAGGATGATGTCACCGCCAAGCAGCCTTCGTCGACGGCTTCGCCTTTCGTGGCAAAAGCCATAAGCATGGAGTCGCACTTCGATTCGTCGACCCAGATACGCATCATGACCGAGGACAATCTCATCACGGCAAGCCTGTCGTATCGCGCACAGACAAGCGACAAGAACTGATATCGGTACGAATGCGGCTCAGACGGGAATTTGGATTGCAATCCTTTTTGCCGGAGCCTGTCGGTCAAGACGCTTTGTCTGTAGTATAAGCCGTGGCTGCTATCAGGGTAACAACCCCCGGCCGATAGCAGCCACGGTTTGGTTTATCTATAGAATCCCGATTTTTGGCGTAATATACTATTACCTATCGATAATTAGCGATTATATATTACCCCACTGTAATGTGCAGTTGTTTTCCAAATCATATCAATAACACGTGGGCGTCCGAAGGACACTCAACGCCGTGCAAACTCAGCATCATGTTACGTCTTTTGGATGAATTTTGCTGTTTAAGGTGGCGACTGTCGAAATGAAGGCGGGTGTGACGGTCGATTTGATATTGAATCGCCGGGATAGAGCCGTGGTGTCGAGCGTCTCGATGTCAATGTCGTTGTCGAGTTTGAAAACTGCCTCTTTGACAGTCCAGATTTTAATGAATTCGACCTCGGGGTCGGAGGCTTGCAATATTGCGCGGCGTTCCCGCGGGCTGAAACAGTAATCAATAGTCTGGGACATCGCTGCCGCAGTATCGGTGGTGATTGCTTCGACATCGCAGCCTACAGGGCAGTCGGCAACAGCGGCCATTACAGCCCTGTCACAGTGGCTGAGGCTGATATGTATGTCATGCCGTCCGGCAATGGCAGGCTTGCCAGTGATACCGTATTCGATAGTGAAAGTTCCCGGTGGGATTCTTAACGTGTCATGGAGCATTTTGGCAAGCAGCTCGTAGGACATGACCGATTGCAGGCAGTCGATGTCTCGGGCAAACGACATTGCCATGCGGCGTCTCCAGAGGGGAAGCCGCATGAGGCGGTTGTCGAGTGTCGCGAAATCAATCGCCGGGTTTATTTCGATTGTTTCAGAAGCCAACAGCATAATCAGTCCATGACCGGGTCGAAGTATCCGAGTCCGGCAATGGCTCGGATAAAGTTCCTGATATATGTAGTGGATGTCTCGCCCCATCTGAATCCGAGATGGTATAGAATGCAGTTGGTGTAGGTTGATGTAAAACCGGCGAAGGTCGTGGCGCCGTTTTCCGATTCATAGGCTACGAGCGGCTGGAGGAACGTCACACGTTCGGACGCTGTTTCCATGGCTTCAGACAGGCGTTTGCCGAACTCGTCATCATCGACAAAGTCAATTGAGACGCCGAGCACTTCGGCCATCACGTCAATCACGTCGGCAAGAGGGATGTGATGGTTGTTGAGAGGATGGAACACGATGTTGGCCGCCGGTGTCGTGGCAAGGTCGAGGATTGAATGCGCCAGCATGTCGACCGGCGAGAACTCACACTCCGATACAAGGTGGCTGTAAGGCACACAACCGAGAGCGAGATAGGCCCTCAGGCGTCCCATGAACGCGTTGTTCTGGAAATTGGCCTGAAATTCGCCGTCGGAATTGCGCGGCGAGATGTTGCCCACGCGCATGATTTTGGCGTTGAGCCGGCCGGCTTCGACGGCGTCGAGTATAATTCGTTCAGCTTCGTATTTCGATTTGACATATTGGTTGGACAATCCCTGTCCCATGTCAAGAGTCTGCTCAGTAAGAATTTTTGTCGCAGCATCGGCCACGTTGACTTCGCCGGCTACAGAAACGGTCGATACATGTACGAGTGGGCGGTCGTTGGCCGAGCACCATTCGACGATGTTGCGGACGGTGTCTACATTGGCGTGTTCAATCTCATTGCCCGGGGCGAAGTGCTTTACGCTTGCGGCGCAGTTTATTGCGGTGTCAATCTTTGCGGAATCAAGTGCGGCAATCGTCCGGGTGTCGTTTAGGTCGCCTTCGATGATGAATATCCGTTTGTCCAGTAGATGCTCGAAGGTGTCACCGAAGTAGTAGAACATGAGCGTGCGTAGCCTTGACGATGCGCTGAACTCCCTTGCGGAGCGCACTATGCAGTAAATCTGTGCTTCGGTGTGCTCTATCAGATGATGCAGCATGTGGATACCAAGAAATCCTGTAGCTCCCGTCAGGAGCACGTTGCCGATTGTCAGCCGCTCACCTTCGTTAAAGGCTTTGACTGTGTTCCCGGCAAGCAGCTTGGCAAACTCGCCGTTGGCGGAGGAGGCTGCGATATCGGTTTTGGGCGCCGGAGAGTCCCCGCTTTGGCCGAGTGATGCGGCGAGACGTCGGGGAGTCTTGGTGTCAAACAGCGTTTTGTAGTTTATTTTCAGGCCTGCTGAGGAGAGTACGGCCACAACTTTTATGGCGTTGATCGATGTGCCTCCTATTTTGAAGAAATCATCGTTGGCGCCTACACGTTCCAGACCGAGAGCGGCACGGAATGCTTCGGCAATCCGGCTTTCGGCACCGGGGGCGGGTTCTTCATACTCGGCTAATTGCTCAAGCACAGGCGCAGGGAGGTTCTTGCGGTCGAGTTTGCCGTTGGGCGTGACGGGTATCTTCTCCACCGGGTTGAAGCTGTCGGGAACCATGTAGTCGGTGAGATGGCGTTGAAGATGAAGTTTCAGTTCTTCCTGACTTATGTCTGTACCTTCATACCAGATGCACAGATGGTCGATATTGTTGATTTTGCATACGTTGGCTACTGACATCTTTACACCCTTGAAGGAGTTGGCCACGCTTTCAATCTCGCCAAGCTCGATGCGTAGGCCACGCAGCTTGACCTGATGGTCGATACGGCCCAGCACATCGACATCTCCGTCGGGGAGCCAGCGAGCCAGGTCGCCGGTGCGGTAAGCCCTTTCGCCGTTGAACGTTATGAAGCTTTCCGCATTTTTCTCGGGCATGTTGTGGTAGCCTTTGCCAACACTGCGTCCGGCGATGACAAGTTCGCCTATGGCGCCGACGGGCAGTTCGCCGCCCCAGCCGTCGAGGATATATTCCTTGTAGTTGTAGAACGGGGGGCCGACAGTGACCGGCTTGTCGGAGGTAAGAATGGCATGGTTGGAGCCGACAGTCGTTTCTGTAGGGCCGTATTCGTTGACAATCAATCCCTTGAATCCGGCGCTGTCGAGTTTGTGAAGCAGCGAATGTGGGATGCCCTCACCGCCGATGTTGAGGAGGCGGCAATCGGATATCGCCTCACGGAATTCAGGCAGTTCGAGCATGGCGGCAAGGCGGCTCGGGGTGGCGTCGAAGGCTTCGACGCGGTTGCGCCGCATCAGGCCGGATAGCAAAGTAACGTCCTTGCACTCTTCTTCGTTGGCGAGGACAAGGGTGTGGCCTGAGGTAAGGGAAGTGCCGAGGTCGACATGCGATGCGTCGAATGAGATTGTGACAATGAGCATGTTGACGCGGGGCTCATGTTCCTTCATCGGACGGTAGATGAGTTCGCGGTAGCCGTAAAGATAGTTGGCGGCCGCGCCGTGATGTATTACCACTCCTTTCGGCCGCCCGGTGCTACCTGAAGTATAAATCAGATACGCCGGGTCGTCGCTTTGCGTGTCGTCAACGGGGCGCGAAGAGTCGGCCGACTCTGCAAGAATTGCATCTATGCAGGCGGCTTTGCCGGGGAAAGAGTCTACGCGGTCAGCGGTAGTTATGATGAGCCTGGAGTCGGAATCCTCGGTGATGAGTCTGATACGTTCAACGGGATAGTCGGGGTCGCACGGGATATATGCCGCTCCCGATTTCATTACTCCATAGATTGTTGTGATAAGTCGGGAGTCGCGCGGGAGAAGCACGACGACTTTATCGCCGCGGCCCACTCCGTTGGCGCGCAGATAGTTGGCGATGCGGTTGGCTTCGGCATCAAGTCCGGCGAAACTTAGGGTGCGGTCGCAGGCTACAAGGGCAGTGGCGTCGGGGGTGGCGTCGACCTGTTGTTCGAGAGCCCCGTGATATGACTTGAACCCGACTTCGCCGGTGACGCCGTTGCGGATAGAGGCGAGAAGAGCGTCCTGAGCGTCTGAAAGGAGCGTTGCCTCTTTGACCGTGGCGGTAAAAGTATTCTTCGATGCGGCTTCTGCCGTCATTTCGAGCAGTACGCTCATGTCGGCGTTGTTGTAAAGCGAGCCGTCATATTCAAGCTCAAGCCTGTATGTGCCGGGGGCCGGTGTGAATATCAGAAGCGTCAGTGGTACCTTGGCAGTGTCAAGGCTTACAGGAATTTTATCCTTGCCGAGCGGCCCGTCTTCGGCGTCGAGTGATACGCCGCCTTCGTAGACGTACATTATCTCGGGACGCAGCCCGTATTTGTCAACTATTTCGGTGAACGGGAAGAAGTCATATCCGCGCGTAGTGTTGAACTGCTCCTGGAGCGACAGTGACATTGATGCCGGAGCCATTTCTGCGGCTTGTTTTGCCGACATCTTTGATACTGCGGGAAGTGTCTTGACAAACATGCCGATGTCGTCGACAAGGCGCACGTCGTTGCGCCCGTTGTTGATGGTGGTGATGGCGACTGTATCGTTGCGGGTCAGACGGTGGAGTGTCTGCATGAATACAGAAAGGAAGAAATTGCTTGGTGTGAGCGCATTGTCACGGCAGAAACGGTCTATGCCGGCTCCGTCAATCTCAATTTCTCTGCGAAGTAGAGTGCCCGGTGTGACTGCTTCCGGCCGGGTACTGTGGGGGTAGACCGTGGTCTCGACGCTGTCAAGCAGTCTGTCGAACCATTGCTCGGCCTCCTCGTATTCGGACGACTGCATGACGGCTGCCTCATCGGCTGCCCATTCAAATGCCGAATATTCCTCTTCCTGAAGGTGCTCTCCGGCATAAGCCTTTGCAAGCGAGTCGAAGAATACCATGGCCGAAACACCGTCGAAGACGATATGGTGGAAATCCATGAACAGCCAGTCGCCTTGCGGTGTGCGAATGATGGTGAAGCGGTACAGCGGGTCGGCGAAAAGGTCGAACGGTCTCACTAATTCCTGCATCTGTCCGCGAGAGGGAGTGCTGTCGAGAGAGAGTTCGGCTACGAGGACGTTTCCGATGTCCCTGCGCTGCTGCATCACGTCGCCGTTGCGATTGACGAATGTAGCGCTGAGGGCCGGGTGGGCTTTTACTGTAGCGGTGAGCGCGTCGCGGAGGCGGTTGAGGTCGGTGTCGGGCTTTAGCTTGATTGCCTGCGGCACATTGTATTGCACGGCATCTCGGTTGCGTTCCCAGTCGATGAGCACGCCACGCTGGTTTTCCGTTATCGGATAGTATTTGCGCTTGTGTATGGTTTTAGCCGCCGGAACATCGGCACCGACTGCCGAAATTGCCTTAACGATACCTCTTACTGTCGGATCGGCCATCGCCTCTTTCGAGGTGATGCGCACGTTCATGCGCTTGGCAATTGTCGCTACAAGGCGCATGGCGAGAAGCGACGTCAGTCCTGTTTTGAGCAGGTTGGTAGTGACGCCGAAGGCATTGTGTCCGAGCAGCTCGGATACAATGCCGGTTATCTCGATTTCCTGTGGCGTTTCGGCTTTGACGAAGTCATCTTCTTCAAGTTTTATTTCGGGCACCGGCAGTGCGCGGCGGTCAATCTTTCCGTTGGGAGTCATGGGCATCTTGTCGAGGCGCATCACAGTGGCCGGTATCATGAATTCGGTGAGGTCTTCCGCCATGAAGCTGCGGAGCTCATCGGGACTTACTTCCATGCCGTCCTTGACAGCATAATAGCCTACGAGCTGGTCGTTTCCGCCGACTGACTTTACTGCGGCGACAAACTGCCGGATTGCTTCGTGGCGTGTGGCTACCGCCTCGATTTCGCCAAGTTCGATACGCAGGCCGCGTAGCTTCACCATGCCGTCCATGCGGCCGAGGAACTGAATGTCGCCGTTTTCGTTCCATCGGGCAAGGTCGCCTGTGCGGTAGGCGCGGGCGCCGTCCGCTTCGATGAATTTTTCGGCAGTGAGTTCCGGCCTGTTGAGGTAGCCGAGGCCGACGCCGGCACCTGTGATGAGCAACTCCCCGGGCACGCCGCGCGGCACGCGGCGGCCGTGCCTGTCGAGTACACGCACGCCGTAACCCGGTATCGGACGTCCGATTACCGTGCCGTCGGTGGCGCCGCGTGGTATGAAATATGTTGCTATGACCGAGCATTCCGTCGGGCCGTAGAGGTTGGCGAAGACGAACGGAAGCTCACCTGTAGGCGGCAGTTTCTCACCGCCGCATGCGAGCCAGCGGAGCGTCGAGAACTCGTAGAGCGTGAAAAGTTGCCATGCTATCTGTGTGGTGAGGAATGCGCAGGTTATCCTGTTTTTTTCGAAGAAGTCATGCAGCGCGTCAAGGTCATGGCGTATCTCATCGTCGAGAATGTAGAGAGTGGCGCCGGCCATGAGGGTTGGGTAGAGGTCCATCATGTGGGCGTCGAAGCCGAAGTTGGCGTATGCCGGGATGCGGTCGGCTTCTCCATATTTCGCTATTTCAACGTAGTCGTGGCTATAGTTGAGCAGGTTGCCGCGGGTGAGTGTGACGCCTTTCGGTTTGCCTGTGGAACCGGAAGTATACAGCACCACGAATGGCGCGTCGGGAGCCGCTTCCCAATTTTCGGGGGTAGCCGTCGGTTGGTCGCCGTCGGGCGCGGTGTTAAGTAGGCGGGCGTCGAGGATGCGGCCTTTGAAGTCGGGCAGTACTTTGTCGGCCAGACCGTCGACAGTGATGATGGTGTTTATGCCTGCGTCCTCAATCATGAATGAAAGGCGCTCCTGAGGGAATGTAGGGTCGAGAGGTGCGTAGGCGGCCTGTGCTTTCATTGCGGCGACGGGTATAAGCGACATCCACTCGCTGCGGGGTATCATGACACCGACAGTGTCACCGGGCACTATTCCGTTTTCGGCGAGGCGCCGCGACATGCGTGTGGTAATCATGTCGACATCGGCGTATGTAAGCGTCACGTTGCCGGCTACAACCGCTGCTTTGCCGGGAATCCTGCGGGCTACCGAGGCGATGACGCCCTCTATTGGCATGGAACGGTCGTAGGGGAGTGCCGGAACTGTTTCGAGCCGTTTCAGTTCTTCTTCTTCCTCGCTGCCGACGAGAGCCAGACGGCTTACCGTGAGCGTGGCATTCGCCGGGTCGCAGAGCTGTGTGAGAGCGAGGTCAAAAGTGGCGACAAGACGACTTACCGCAGCTTCGGAATAAAGGTCGCCGCGCCATATCACGTCGACGTCGAGGCCGTTGTCGGTGACATACATCTGTATGGTGAGGGGAACGCCTGTGTCGCCGTTGTCGATGCGTTCGGCTGTCATGCCGTCAATGAGGCCGTCAAAGTCAAGCAGACGCCCCTGATAGCCGAACAGTACGTTCTGCTCGTATCCGAGCATGGCAGAAAAGTCGGCGAATGAGTATAGGTCGTTGGCACGAGTTGCATCGCGTTGGGCTTTCATTTCAGCAATGAGTCCGGCAACGGTCGTGTCGTCGCCAAGTCTGCAACGGACAGGAAGTGTGCGCACGAGCATGCCTACAGTATTCTCAGTGTCGGGGGTGTTGCGTCCGTGATATACTGTTGTGAAGAGGACATCGTCGCGTCCGGTGAATGCACCGAGGGCTATGCCCATCGCGGCATTGGCTGTGGCCGCCCCACCTTTGAAAACGTCGGGGGAGGTCAGCAGGCGGAAAATCTTATGGTTGCCGGCTGTGGCGGATTCTGTCCCGGTCTTATCCTCGGCTTTTATTTCCCGGGCATCGGGGAAAAGTGCCGTGCCGTCGGAATCAAAGTCGCCGAAGGTGCGTTTGTAATATTCCTTCTGTTCGTCATATTGAGGCGTTTTGCGGCCTGCAATCTCTTTCTCGACGACATCGAATTGTGTAAAAGTCTCTTTCCCCGGATTGTTGCCTTTCAGAGCTGAGTCAAGGTCATGCAGGAAAATTCGCATTGACGAGCCGTCGTAGATTATGTGGTGGATGATGGCTATAAGACAGGTGGAATTCTCGGTACGGATGATGCGGAAGCGGCTCATGTGGTTGCCGGGCACGGCGAGATGCTCTATAAGCATCGGTTTGAGCGCTTCAAACTGTGCCTCCGTCATATTGGCGACGGGTATTTCCGGAATGTCGTTTTCGTCCCATTTCATCAGTGCCTCGCCTTTGTCGTCAGTGTCGATGCTGACATTCAATGCTGGGTGGGCGGCGATTGTTTTGCGGAGCGCAGCAGCGAGGCTGTCGGGATCCGTGTCTGCCGGGAAACGGAATATATATGCAATATGGTAGGCAAGGTCATCACGATAGGCCGAGCCGAGATAAATGCCGAGCTGGGTCTGGCTGAGTGGGGATTGTTTCATGATTTTGGTTTAGATTGGGGGTGAGTCATTTTACCGAATTGTCCATGATCCAGTTCATGGTCAGGATATTCTGATGGAACATATATTCGTATTTCATCTCATCGCATGATTTTTTTGCGATGAGCAGTCCGATGCCGGAATGCGGGTCCTGCTCAATGGGGTTGAACGGGCGGCCTTCGTCGTGGATTATGGCTGTTATGCTGTTGGCATGCAAGGAGATACGCAAATCGACAGACGCTTCCTTGCGGTTTATGCTGCCGGCATGCTTGACGATGTTATTGAGTATTTCCTCGCATGACACTCCGACACGGAAGCGGAGCGCTTTGCCTATTCCGCAATTTTCAAGCCACATGTCGGCTTCCCGCAACTGATTCCCCGTATCCTCGACGGAGGGGACGATGCTTGTGTCATAGACTTTTGCGGCTGATCCGGAGGGAATGAGGAAGAAGGGAATAAGGCCGGGTTTCGGACGCAAAACCGTCAGTGACACCAGTATGAGCAATACCAGCTGTCCGGCCGCAAACCCCCACCATGCGTTTATTCCCGCTGCGGCAAATATCCAGAAGAAGATAATCGGGAGTATGGGCTGTCCTATTGATATTATCATGGCATGACGTGTATTGGCATACACCTGGTAGACCGGAATAAGTAATCCGACGGCGCATTGCAATATAATATTGAAAGCGTAGGCCGGGATAGCGCTGTTGAACATTCCGAGCGTGCTGCGGTCGGTCACGCTGAAAAGCCCGGCTATTATGCCGGGGAAAAAAATCATGATTCCGGCAAAGACGACAAGGCTTATGCCAAGAAAACGGTAGGCTTTGCCGAGTACCATCGCTACGCCTTTGTTGTCGTCGGAGCCGGCAAGGATTGATGCGACAGGCTGGAATGAGTCGATAGAGCCGGTAAGTATAATCATGGAGAGACGCAGCAGGTACATGCATACGGCAAATACGATGACCCCAGACGTGCCCAGATAGTGCATGGCAATAATGTTGCAGACGAAAATTTGTAATGACATCAGCATTGCCGTCAATCCCGATGGAGTCCCCGTCTTTGTTATAGCCAACAGATTGCGGAAATCGTATTTCATAGAGAACCGTAATGCGTTTTTCTTCCTGAAATGCGCGAGAAGTATCACGATTGCCGGTATGTAGCTTATCACGGTGGCAAGTGCGGCTCCCGTCATCGACCATGCGAAGACTTTTATGAACAGATAGTCGAGAATGAGGTTGACCGCTATGCATGTGGAGACAGCGGCAGTGACTCGCCTGGGCTCTCCGTCGAGCGCCACAAACAGCTGGAGCACTATCATCAGCATGTAGACTGCCGCCGACGGGATGGTGATGGCCATGTATGCCCCCGCGTATCCGACAATCGCCCTGTCGGGGCACAGCATATTGATAATCGGGTCAAAAAATACGAGTCCGGCGCCCCCGAGGATAAGGCCGAGTATGACTGCCGACGAAACGGAAAGGGAGAATATGCGTGATGCTTTCTCCCGGTCGTAGTTGCCGATGGCTTTGCCTGCTATGAGAGTGCCGCCGACACCGAGGAGCAGACATAATGAAAAATAAAGCTGAAGTACCGGCGAGCTGATGTTGATGGCGCTCATTGCGGCGTCGTTGACAAACCATGTCACCATCATGCCGTCAATGAATGCGCCCATCTGCGAGGCGGCCACTGTCATGACGGAAGCGAACAGGAAGCTGCGGAAAGCGTGTCCTACGAGATATGATTTTCTTTTCATCGGTTCAATTTTTATCTTTTGTTATGATACACCCTCTTAGCGCGACAGTCAGGCGCAGGATGTTCCGGCCGTCGGAATAGCAATATTCAGCGCTGTCGCATAAATTTCGGATCAGGAATATTCCGAGACCGCCTATGGGGCGCTCGTCGATGTCGGCGTCGATGTCGGCATCTTTTTTCTTCGTAGGGTCAAACGGTTTGCCGCAGTCGGAAATTTGTATAATCAGTTCATCTGACAAATAATCGTGTCCGACCGAAAGCTCGATTTCTCCGGACTCGCCTTCCGGGTAGGCATAACTGATGACATTGACGATGGCTTCTTCAAGGACAAGATTGATTCTGTCGCGTATTGTGTCGTCGAGGCTAAGTACAGCCGCAAGGTGCAGTGTAATAGCCGGAATCCTTTCGATTTCTGTCATGGAGTTGTGGAATACGCGGTGTTCCAGTATTCTCATTCCATGGTTGAGACGAAGACTCAGCATGGTGAGGTCGTCGCTTTGGTCGACTCCTTCGGCAAAATTGCCGACCGAGCCGCTCAGGCGTTCAATCTTTTCTTTTGGGGGCGTGGCCGGATTGTCGGAAAGGGCATCAAGCAACCGTTGGTCGCCATAGAGTTCCTTTGATGAATTTTCAGCTTCAGTCAGTCCGTCGGTATATAGGAATAGAGTGCTGTCGGAAGTGAGCCGCAAGCTTTCTTCCTTATATTCATAACCTGAAATCACGCCTACCGGAATGTTTTCGTTCTCAGCCAGAAAAGATGCACCGTTCTTGTCGATGATGACCGGAGGATTGTGGCCGGCATTGCAGAAACGCAGATGGCCGGTGCGCAAATCGAGCGTGCCTACGAACATGGTCACGAACATGCATTCGGTGTTATCCTTAACTATGGTGTCGTTGATGGTGGATATAATCTTCCCCGGTGAATCGCTTTGTTCGGCCGCCATGCGGAACAGGGTGCGTGTCACGGCCATAAACAGTGAGGCCGGGATACCTTTGCCGGAAACATCACCGATTGTAAAGAAAAGCAGGGAGTCGCGTATGAAGAAATCATACAGGTCACCGCCTACCTCTTTGGCCGACCGGAGCATTGCGAAAAGCTCGAGCCCTTTCCATTCGGGGAACGGCGAGAATGTCCGTGGCACGAGGCCCATCTGAATGCTGCGGGCAATGTGGAGTTCACTTTCTATATGTTCTTTGGCCCTGGTGGTCTCGACCAGACGTTCCATCTGCTCCCGCAGCGAGAACTGCATCTTCGAGAATGCGTTGTTGAGGCGTCCTATCTCGTCAGACGCTTTCATTGCCGGAAGCGTGGTCTCGAGATGGCCCGATGATATGCTGTCGACCGTTGCTGTAAGCCGCGAGAGCGGCCGCATGGAGTATATCACTATGGCACGAATGAGAAAGAGCAATATTAAAAGTCCTGCCACAATTAGGACTACAGCCTTGAATGTGAGTAGGTCGAGGTCGGACATTATGGAGCTGTAAGGCGCTATGCTGCATATAATCCAGTCGGTCAGCTCCATTCTGTGGCACACGAGAAGCATGTCCTTTCCATTCTCGTCGATGCGGAATATGTCGCTTTTGCGGGAATAATTCTTTTCTCCCAGTTCAGAAATCATCTTCCAGCCCTTCTCCTTAGCATACGTTTCGATGTCTTCGGATAGCACCTTGCTCCTGTCGGGGTAGGTGACGAAGGTATGCTCCTTGCTGATGATGAATGCATAGCCCTTGTCAACAGGCTTTAGTCTGGTTATTTCGTGAGTAAGGTCGCCAATGGATATGTCGGCGGTCATTACGGCGATGACCTTTCCTTCCGGGTCGCACAGTGGATAGGAATAGGTGACCATCAGCTTATTGCCGCCTCCTTTGTCGAAATATGGCTCTGACCAGCATGGCTTTCCGGTGCTTACGGCATCGGTATACCATGGCATGGCGGTATAGTCGTAGGCGCTGTCGCCAAGGTGTTTTGACTGCCATTCGCCTTGTCCGTCACGGCTTGCGTATTCCATCATCATGGCGTCGCCTGTCAGCGGCGACGCACCGGGTACCGCAGCTATGCAACCGCCCATTATAAGGGAATCTGTCTTCACGTAACGCTCGACAAACCGCAATATCCGGTCGGGGTGTTCAAGGACACGCAGCGCTTCGGGCGACGAGAGAGCAATGTTGTTTTCTATTCGCGAGAGGTCATAGTCAATCCTGTCGGCGAAATTCTCTATGCTCATAGAGGCGTAGATTGACACGAGACGTTCCTCGCGTTCTCCGCCATAGCGCACAAATATGAAGCCTAAGGACGCAAAGATGACCAATGCCGTAAGCACCAGATACAGGCTCAGCTTATTGGAAAGAGACATGATACGGGGCGCTGCGGTTATTTGATTGTGAACAATTTATGAAAACCGGTAATGGTGAATATGTTTTTGATTTCGTCATTGACGTTTTCGAGGACAAGCGTGCCGCCGTCGTTTTTCACTTTCTTGAGAAGGCTGAGGAAGATGCGAAGGCCGGAACTGCTGATATATCCGAGTCCGCTGCAGTCGATTATATTTTCGTTTCCTGAATTTTTACGTATAGGTTCAAGATCCTTTTCGCATTGGGGCGCGCATAATGTGTCAAGACGTCCATTGAGGCAGGCCCTGAGTTTTCCGTCGGTATTGGAGATTGAAATTTCCATGTGAGATGTTCTTGTTGAATAATGATATTATTGTGATAATGTATTAATTACTATTGCCAATATATGCAAATATACTGCTTTTTCTGCTGATCCCAAAACTATTTGCAGTCATTCCGGCGGTGTCAGCCGGTACAATACAAAAAAAATCTTGCAACCTTAGGTTGCAAGATTTTTTTGTCGGGGTGACAGGATTCGAACCTGCGACCACCTGGTCCCAAACCAGGTGCGCTACCGGACTGCGCTACGCCCCGCCATTATTGTGCTTTTGCGGTGCAAAGATAATGCTTTTTTTTATATTGTGCAAAAGTGATTGCTGTCGGGCGTTATTTTTTATCCGTGGCCGGTTTTTCGGCAGGGGTGAGGAGAGAGGAGTATTCGGCCGGGTTGCCGAAGAGCTGTGCGGCGCGGGCTACGGCGGGGTCGAAGCGTATGCCGTAGGCCACGGCTCCGCGGTTGTAGTAGTAGCGGCGGAGGAGTTCGGGCACGAGATATTCGCTGATGCGTTCGCGCTGCGTGTCAAGGTCTTTGGCGAGGTCGTGCTGGAGCGAGGTGCGGAGGGCGGCAATCTGCTGCTCCACGCTGTCGTCGAGATAGCCTTCGCGGCGCGCGGCTTTTTCAAGCTGGTCGAGGATGGTCTCGCACACTTTGTCGTATTCGATTGAGGCGGGGTCGATGGAGTTCTTGAACTCGTCGTATAGCTCGTCGGTCATGACGAATGTCTCGGGGGAGGGAATCGTAGGATGAGCCGCGGCATATTTCGTGGCGAAATCGAAGTGATGGTTGCCTGCCACGATGTTGTAGGTGAGCCGGCTTATTTCGGGATATTCGATTTTGATGTCGGGGGTGATGCCGCCGCCGTCGCGCACTTGTCGTCCGGCCCGGGTATAGAATATGTTGGTGAGCGAGTCGGGCGTGCGGGCAACCGAGCCGTCGGGGTTGCGGTGGGAGTAGTCGATGGCCTGTATGAGGCGTCCGCTCGGTATGTAGTAGCGTTGCGTGGTCACCTTGACTATGCCGTTGTAGGGGAGGGGGAAGGTGGACTGCACGAGACCTTTGCCGTAGGATCGTTCGCCTATGATGACGGCGCGGTCGAGGTCCTGCAATGCCCCGGTTACGATTTCAGATGACGAGGCGGAACCGTCGTCGATGAGTATGGCGAGGGGGGTAGTGGGGGCTACGGGTGCGGCGGTGGTACGGTAGGTCTTTTCGTTGGTGACGGAGCGTCCGCGCGTGCGGAGCACTTCGGTGCCTTTGGGCACGAACAGGCTGACGATATTGACGGCGCTCTCGAGGAGTCCGCCACCGTTGCCGCGGAGGTCGAGCACGAGACCTTTGACACGCGGGTCGGCTATGAGTTCGCTGACGGCTTTCTTAACTTCGGGATATGATTTCTCGTTGAATGTGGAGAGCTGTATGTAGCCTACCGTGTCGCGTACGACGCCGTAATAGGGCATCGTGGGCACTTCGATTTTGGCTCGGGTGATGTCGATGTTGAGTACGGTGTCGCCGCTGACAAGCGGACGGCGCACGGTGACGTGCAGTTTTGTCCCGGCCTGGCCGCGAAGACGGTCGCGCACCTTGTCGCTTCCGAGGGTGCGCACGGAGTCGCCGTCGATTGTCAGGAACACGTCGCCGGCCTTGAGTCCCGATTTTGCCGAGGGGGTACCTTCCTGCGGCTCGGTGACGTAGGTCTCTTTGGCTTTGTTCTGGCCGATGTAGGCGCCTATTCCGCCGAATTCACCGGTAGAGATGGTCATGAAGTCCTCCTGCATCTCCTCGGGGATATACTCTGTGTAGGGGTCGATCTCGTCGAGCATGGCGTTGATGGCCGTGGTGATGGACTTGTTGGCGTCGATGGAGTCGACGTACATCGAGTTGAGGGTCTTGTAGATGGAGGTGAAGATGTCGAGATTGCGCGACACCTCTTTCTTGTTGGAGGGCGCGGCCGAAATGGCGGTGATGCCTGCTGCTGCGGCTATGGAGAGGAGGATATGCCGGTGTTTCATAATTCGGTAGTTCTGTAGTTTGAAAAGTCAGACAAAATGTCATTCCACTTCGCCGTTGAGCGCTTTGCGGGTGGTGCGGGGTATCATGAAGGATGTGTAGAGCTGTATGGCGGCTCCGGCGAGAGTGAATGCAATCCAGTTGCGCGTGGTGTCTTTCTCGTAGAAGAGGAAGAAGGCGGCCACGCAGAAAAACAGCGCGCTCCATACCTCGATGCGGTATAGGCGCTTCAGACGCAGTATCTTACCTTTGTAGGTGCTGAACAGCCGGCTTACGAGCAGCACTGCGGCTCCGGCCGAGAAGATGTATTTGAACGTGTCGGACATGTCGACGTATGCCGTATGGCGCGCGTTGAGTATAGGTATGAGCGTGCCGGCGGCTATGAGGAGCAGCCCGATGGCTGTGGCGGCTGTCCATACGGGTGAGGCCTTGGGGCCGGTGACATCTTGCGGGTTTATCTTTTTTGCGGATTGCCGTGATTTGTTTTCTTTCATATTCATTCTATAATGAGACACCCTCTTATTCTATAATGTAGACATCTTCGCCGGGCCGCTGCATCCCGTATTTCTCGCGGGCCACGCGCTCCAGTTCCTCCTTGTCGGAAAGGAGCAGGCGGTTAAGCTCGTAGTATTTGTTGAGCGTGTCCTGATTTTCCTTTTTCTCTTTTTCTAAACGTTTGATTTCTCCGTGAAGTTCACGCAGATGTCCGTAGGAATTGTCATTGAAGAACAAAACGTAGACATACAGCGCGAGCAGGCCGACGAACAGCAGCGAGATATAACGCCGGCACCAGCCGATAAACGAATTTTTCGGTTTATTCTCTTCCATGGAGCGGTAATTATTGGCGGGGTTGTTACAAAATTTCCAAAAGTAGGGACGCACGGTCTGTGCGTCCAAAACGCACATTGCTTACCTGTGAATTATCGGACGCACAGACCGTGCGTCCCTACTTTGTTGACCGAAATTTCGGAGTTCTGCAACGACCTCCTACATTGTGTTGTTATATGCAGTTTCAATAGCTTAATGGCTATTGCGGACTTCCGTATTGCAAAAATAGCAAAAATAATTCGCATTACTCTACGCATTAACTATTTTTTATGCTGACGGGGGAGAGAAAACGAGAATATAATTATTATGCTGCAAAAACATTATGTTTGTGGTGCATAATAATTTTTCGCTCTGACTTCTGAAAAATAGAATAAAAATAAAATTTGGCAAAATCTTTGGGTGACAGTGAAAAAGATGGAATTAATGTTGTGGAAGTTGAAAAATCGGTTTATCTTTGTCATGCATATCGCTTCCCGAAGCCCGATATGGGCCAGGGGCGGGTGCAGACATGATACAGGAGCGTTTATCTGCGCTCATTCTTGGCTTTTCGGAATCTCGCAAATTCTAATCTCAGTCAGGAATGAAGCAACGGTAGATGCCTTTTCGGGTATGGTTTATAGTGGCGGCTCAGTGGTGCGCCGGCATTGTCATATCATACAGCGTGAGGCTTCGGCGTTGCTCTTTCTACTGAGATGGGCAATGCGAGAGCCTCGAAAAGCGGGAAGAGTAACGATACAGGCTTTCACGCTTCTTTTTCATAAACCAGTCAGTTCAATCCGGGAGGCCTACAGAACACGGTAATATATTATCATGAAAAAATCAGTATTCTTATTTCTTCTTTTATCGATTTGCTTAAATGCATCCCCAACCACATCTGGCGGATGGTTGACTCCTGATATTATTAAAAAAAATTCTCTGCCTGAACCATTTGCTACATTTTCTGTACCCTGCATCTGCCGTTCATTTACGCCTGACGGAACAGTTGAGAATGAGGGCTCATGTACGTTCGAGGTTATACAGGTTCTAGAGGATGTCCAATTTTCAGTAGATGCAATGTATGGCAATAAACTCCATTTTTTAGGGGATACATATCCAGGTGGAGGGAAGAACTCTGTTAATGTATTTTGTAACAGTGAACAATTCAAATTAAATAATAGTCTTACAACACATATTAAGACTTATTCATTTGAAACAAATATTTGGGACGGGAATTCCAGTATGTTTAGCATATCTCTTCTGGCAACCAATTCTGACCCATCAAATAAAAGATATTGGTTCATTTGGATTAGTAAATGGCGCAATGATGATAGGGATTCAGATTCAATTATAATACTTTATAATGATGAAATTTGGGCTGAAATAGAGAAGGTAATCAATACCTTTAAAGCAAAGGGAACATATTCCAAATGGATAATTAATTGACTCGTTTTTGTATACTGCCGGCGCAAATGGATATTAAAAACAAAAGATTAGGTAAATAGTGCAGGGGGAAATTTTATTTGGGCTTTTGTGCTCTTGTTCTTTTGTTTTTTATTTTTTTGAACAGGAGCACAAGGGGACAGGAGATTTGGCTGGGTTTGGATGGTAAATTTAACCTATCTATTGTTGTCGGGGTTGGGATGTTGTCGTTGAAAAATACATGGCGGGGGTAGTGGAGGTGTGACAAAATTTTCGTAATTTTGTGGGATATTTTTCAAGACGTTATGGAATTTGATTTTGACGTAGATATTATTTATTCACACGTTGCGCAGGCGCTTGTGGGGGTGGGGCTTCTGGCGGCAATCTATTTGATTTTCATATACAGGAGCAAAATCATGAGCGTGGTGAAGCATCACCGGCTTACGTCGCGACTGGCTGCGGGGGGCGTGGAACGCCAGATACCGGCGCTGTCGGTGATAGTGTACTGTAAGGACAGCGCGAGGGCGCTGGAAAGGATGTTGCCCGACATATTGGGGCAGAATCTCGATGTGCCGTTTGAGGTGATAGTAGCTACCGACGGACGCAGCGAGCATGCCGAGGATGTGGTGACGCTGCTGGCGGCTCAGCATAAGAATCTGCGTATGACGTATGTGCCCGACGAGGCACACGCCCTGTCGCGCAAAAAGCTTGCCGTGACGCTCGGAATAAAGGCCGCGAGGTATGATTATGTGGTGCTTACGGATGCCAACGCGCAGATAATGTCGTATGACTGGCTGAAACTTATCGGACGCCATTTCGCGGAGGGGAAGGATGTGGTGATCGGTTCGAGTTTCCCGGCCGGAGAACGTCGTCCGGGCGGAATGAACGGTTTCAATATGCTTGCCGACAAGGTGACATACCTGTCGAGCGCGATAGGCGGACGTGCGTACCGCGGCACGGAATGCAATCTTGCGTTCCGCCGCCAGCTGTTCTTCGACAACAACGGTTTCACTGACTCGGTGGGGCTGCACCACGGCATTGACGATATTTTCCTGAGCCATATCGCCAGCGACGGCAATTATGCCGTGGAGCTTTCGGGGCAGACGCAGACGGGTATTGATGTGGGGGCTTTCTGCGGCAGTTATGACACCGAGCGAGTGCGCCATGAGTTTACCGGACGTAAGCTGAGCCACTGCGCGCGGAGGCTTATGGGCGCGGGTTCGCTTATGATGTGGGTATGGCTCGGAATGACGGTGGCGTCGGGCGTTATGCTGATGCCTAACGTGCTTCCGCTGTGCGCTCTGCTGATAGCGGGAATATTGTGGATAGTTCTGACGGAGGTGGCGTGGAACCGTGCGGCGAAAGCGTTGCATGTGCCGGTCAAAGGATGGCTGATGCCGCTATACATGTTCGCGCGTCCCGTCACGACGATATATATGAGACTTAAAGGGTGCCGGCATCGTTCGGCCAATTACACATGGGCCAAACCTGTGTGATAAACATTGTGTATGATGGCGAAACGCAGAAAGAAATCGACATATATGACGCGGCAGGCGTCGCGTCGCAGGCGCAGGCAGTCGCTGAACAAGTCGGTGCTGTTGCTGCTGATAGTGGCAGCTCTGTTTGCCGGCGCACGCTATATGCTGAGTCAGCATAAGCGGGGCGAGGGGCGTCAGCAGTTCGACAATCTCACATACGTCCGGACGGCACCGGGCCTGAAGGAGGAGATTGTCAACTACAAGGGCATGACAGTGTCGTTCAATTCCGACCTGCACATACCGAACTGGGTGGCCTGGGAGCTGACGGTCGATGAGGCGGCCGGTACGGAATCGCGTGCCGACAGGTTTTACAACGACCCCGACATAAAGGGGTGCGCGTGGCCGGAGGATTACAGCGGGAGCGGATATGACCGCGGACACATGGCGCCGGCCGGCGACATGAAGTGGGATAAGCGGGCTATGGAGGAGACTTTCTGCATGACCAACATCGCACCTCAGGACGGGAATCTGAACCGTGGCACGTGGAAGAAAATCGAGGAGAAATGCCGCGGGCGCGTTGTGGCGGATTCGGCGGTAATCATCGTGTGCGGTCCGGTGCTTACTGAGAAGCCGCGTGAATATATAGGAAGCAGCCGCGTGGCAGTGCCGCAACGTTTTTTCAAGGTGATACTTTCGCCGTGGGCGGAAACTCCGCAGGCCATAGGGTTTCTTGTGGACAACGGGCCGGTGGCGGGCGGCATGCAGGCTGCGGCCGTGACCGTCGACGAAATCGAGGCTCTGACGGGGCATGATTTCTTCTCTTCGCTTCCCGATTCGATTGAGAATCGTCTGGAGTCAACGATAAATTTCACCCGCTGGAGCCGTCTCAAATAATGCGCGACAGGAGGGTGCGCACACACGTTACAGTAAAATTATTCTACCCGAAATGACAGAACAGAAGGATACGATATGCGCCATCTCCACTCCGCCCGGAGTGGGGGGAATAGCGGTAATACGCGTCAGTGGCGATGACGCGATAGCTATAACCGACACATTGTGGCGCGGCAAGAGGCTTGCCGACGCGGCGTCGCATAGCGTTCACTATGGGAGTATCGTGGACGCGCAGGGCGATGTCGTGGATGACTGTGTGGCGGCGGTGTTCCGTGCGCCGAAGTCGTTTACGGGTGAAAATGTGGTGGAATTGTCGGTACACGGGTCGGTGTATGTGCAGAAAGCTGTTGTGGGGCTGCTTGTTGAGGCGGGTGCACGGCTCGCCGAACATGGCGAATTCACCCGGCGTGCGTTCGCCGCAGGCAAGATGGACCTCGCGCAGGCCGAGGGCGTGGCCGACCTGATAGCGTCGCGCAGCCGTGCAGCCCATGATATTGCGATAAAGCAGATGAAGGGCGGATTCTCGCGTCGACTTGCCGCGATGCACGACAATCTGCTCGAACTGGCTTCGCTCCTCGAACTGGAGCTCGATTTTTCGGAGGAGGATGTGGAGTTTGCGTCACGACAGAAACTGCATGCCCAGGCGGTGGAATTGCGCGATGAAATACACCGTCTCGCCGCGTCGTTCGACAGCGGCAATGCCATCAAAGAGGGTATTCCGGTGGCGATAATCGGGCCTACGAACGTGGGAAAATCGTCGTTGCTCAACGCTCTTGTGGGCGACGACCGTGCGATTGTGTCCGACATTCACGGCACGACGCGCGACCTTATCGAGGACACAGTCAACATAGGCGATTTCACATTCCGCTTCATCGATACGGCCGGCATACGTAACACCGACGACCGCATCGAGCAGCTTGGCATAGACCGCAGCCGGCAGGCGATAGGACGCGCCACAATATTGCTGCACGTGATTGATGCCGCCAACCCGCAGAAAGCTGATTGGCTTGACAGCATCGCTGACAATCAGCATCTTGTAGCGGTAATCAACAAAACCGATGTCGCCTCATCGCAGCAGGCGGCTGACATGATACCCGCCGGTACCACGACCGTAGAAGTCTCGGCCAAAACCTCTGCCGGCATTGACACGCTGCGCGACACCCTGACCGGCATAGCGCAATCGCTGCTGACCGACCCCGGCGACATAATAGTGACCAACGCCCGCCACCGTCAGGCACTCCTCAACGCCCTCCTCCCTATAGAGCGCGTAATAACCGGCCTGACCTCCAACCTCTCCGGCGACTTCATAGCCCAGGACCTCCGCGAAGTCCTCCACCATCTCGGCTCCATAACAGGCACAGTAACCACCACCGAAATCCTCACCACAATCTTCTCCCGCTTCTGCATCGGCAAGTAGCCTATTGGTTATAACTGGTGCCATCTGGTGTAAAACATTGAAAAGTCGCTCGTTATCGGGCGGCTTTTTTCTTGCTCATACCTCTTTATAACCGCTTTTCATCCCTTTTTACCTGTGTTTTTGTACCCGATTTGTAGCAAATCGGTCAATCCCGTCAATGCGTGCCGCAAGGTCGTGGACAATTTGCACATGTTTGCACACCATTGCACGCGATTGCACACATTTAACAGAATATTAACAGAACTAAAACGTAAAAAAGGATGAGTAGCACTATTGAAATCACCAAAACTTGCGAGTGGTGTGGCAATAAATTCATCGCTCGCAAATGCACAACGCGGTATTGTTCCAAGCGTTGTGCCGAACACGCCTACAAAGATGCCAAACGGAAGGAACATGTAGCCAGCGAACAGGCGAAAGCCTCCCAACCTAAGAATGTTGATGAAAGCCCTTTTATGACTCCGAGTCAATGCGCTCAACTATTAGGAGTAAGCCGAAGGAGCATCTACTATTATCTTGCATCAAATTCTATCCCCTGTTTCCAATTCAAGGGTAAGACGCTAATAAGCCGAGCAAGCCTTAATTCTTTTTTTGAAGGTACACACCAATACAAGATGCACCCCACCAAAGAGAAAGAACCTATCACCGAGTTCTATACCTCAAAGGAGGTGTAGGAGAAATACGGTGTGTCCAATTCGGGAATATATAAGATTGCCGAGCGCGAGAGCTGGCCGAAGACACAGAGCCGGGGCAAGACGCTCTGGAGTCGGAGCCATGTCGACCGCTATTTTGCCAATCAACAGCCGAAGGAGGAAATATCTGAATGGTACACCGTGGCGGATATTCAAGCCAAGTACGGCATGACCCTGTCTGACATCTATACGCTCGTGTCGAAAGAAGGGATCCCGAAGAAAAAACAGGGAAATTATGTGATGTACTCCAAATATCATTTCGATTTGGCGAAAGGCCAGATGGCACCAAAGGAGCCGGAGTATTACACCTATCCCGAAGCGATGGCGAAATATAACCTGACCCGCGACCAGCTTCACCATTATCTGAAATACCGCAGCATCACCCGTGAGAAGAAAGGCAAATACACACTGATTCTCCGCTCAGAGCTTGATTCTCTGCTTGGTTCTCCGGAGATTTAGCCCGTGGAGTCAGTTTGGAGAAACATTGGAACCACCGGAGACGGCATTGTTCCCCTTTGTTTCTCCCGCTACTTTTGTAGCTAATTTTCAACCATCAAACCCATAAAAGCAATGACAAACACCTGTACCAAAGTATTCCTCCGTCGCCGTCCTTATGTCGGAGGAAAAGTATCGCTCTACCTCGATTATTATCCGGCGATACGCAATCCTCACACCAACAAGATGACGCGCCGCGAGACCCTCGGCATAGTCATCTATGCCGAACCTGCCAACGAGATGCAACGCCGTTTCAATCAGGAAATGGAAGAGAAGGCCGAGGCTATCCGCTGCATCCGCTATCAGAGCCTTATCAATGAACAGTTCGGGTTCCTTGACAGGGCAAAACTGAAGATGGACTTCCTCGCCTACTTCGAGAAGAAAGCGAAGAGCAAGTACGACAAATGGATGTGCGTCTATCTCCACTTCAAGAAATTCTGCGGCGGCAGCTGCACATTCGGCGATGTTACCGCCAGCCTGTGCGAAGACTTCCGGGAGTTTTTGCTTTACGCTCACAACCTCAGACACCCGGATAAGAAAATCCCACTCTCCAACAACTCGGCAGCGGGCTACTGGTCCACATTCCGCTGCCTGCTGAAAATGGCATACAAGGAGAAGTACCTCACCGAGAATGTCAACGACTTCCTTGAAGGCATCAAGTGGCAGGAGGTAAAGAAGGAGTATCTGACGCTTGACGAGATGAAGATTCTCGATGCAACTGACTGTGAGGTGCCTGTTCTCAAACGAGCCTCTATGTTCGGACTGTTCACCGGGCTACGTCTCAGCGACCTGTTGCAACTGCGCTGGGAGAATATCGAACGCAGTCCCGACGGCGGCTATTGCATCAGACTCTGTACTGAGAAGACCGACACCGAAGCCACTCTCCTCGTCAGCGACGAAGCGCTCAAATACTGCAGTGAGCGTGGCGAAGGTCTAATCTTCAAAGGTTTTCGTCGCTCTATGGCACAACAGCCTTTCAAGAAATGGGTCAAGGCAGCGGGCATCGAGAAGAAACTCTCCTTTCATTGCCTACGTCACTCATTCGCTACCATTCTTATCTCGCTGGGCATCGACGTATATGTTGTCTCAAAAATGCTTACGCACCGTAGCGTCAGAACAACTCAAATTTATGCCGATGTGGTCAGCGATAAGAAGCGCGAGGCATCCAACGCCATCACCCTGAAATAATCCATTATCTTTCAAGTAAAGCCATCTCGCATTCCGTGGGATGGCTTTATTATATTTCTGCTGAACAATAGATAGAGGCATCGTGTTTTAACTTTGTTTGTTAAACTCATCAAATTTTAAGACTTATAAGATTAAACAACCACCGTATGAAAGACCTATTCAAAGGCCATCATCCCTGGCTGCTTGTGCTGGTGATAGCTGTCGATATATTTTCGGCACTGGTCATCCGCCACTCCATCCTCTCCAAAGGAGAATCAGAATTCAATGCCAATGTATTCTTTTGCCTGATTATAATCGGCGGACTTGCCCTTTATGCAATACTCGTTGAGTTCCTTTCCGGTAAAGACATGCCGTTAATCGGCGAAAATAAGGAAAAAGAAGAAAAGGTAAAAGCTCCATCACCCCAACCACTTGCAACAGAGTCATCCGTAGAACTGCCTTCCCCTTCTCCTGAACAGGGTGCGGTATCGCGCGATGATTTAGAGCAGATAATGCGCAATGTAATGTCTGACCTGAAACGTGAAGTTGCAGTCCCGACCGGAGCAACGATTTCAAAAGATGAAGATGGTATTGTATCTGTAAACATCAACGAGAAGAAAAATTCGGCATCAGAACTCATACAGACACGGGAAGATGCCGTATATAGATTTGCCTGTGAGTATACCATCGAGGTACTCGGTAGCTACGTCAAACAGCGAGATGTCCCGACACTTCTTTTAAAGCTGGGATTATTTCAGAAAGCTTCCACTCCCAACTGGGATCCGCGTAGCACCGAAGAAATTGAGGCTGGAGGCAAAATACGGAGAATTGAAGTTTCTGCCCCTGTCGAGAAATGGGCACTGCTGCACTATGGATGGAATATGGGAAGACTCTTCGGAAAACAAAACAACTTCATCACCCACTTCCTGAAAACCACATTCCACTATCATCTTGATGGTCTTTCAGACAATCAGCTTCCAAAGAAACTCAAACAGAATCCACGCAAGGGTGTGATCAAAATCGAAGAACGCTTTGACAACAATTTCTCGATTGAAGAATATCGTCTTTCAAACGAAGTTCAACAATCGGAAGCAATCAAGGACACAAAAACAAGTTTCATCTCGGAAGACGCTGGACCGGCGACCGTAGCTCAAGCAATCGAGCCTCCTAATGAGGAAGCGGACACCATTACTCCAATCCAAACAGAAAATCGACCAGTGAGAATGCCTCCGCTGTTTGAAGACGAAGAAAGGCCCGATGACGACGATGAATGGGACAACGAGGACTACGACCACTCTAATGATGATGGGGAAGATGATGAAGACGATGAACCCATGACTGAAGAGGAATTTGAAAATTTCATTGACCGGCAGATGAAAAAAGGCAAAAATTCAAGATGCCTTGATAATGAACTTCTCGCCGGTTAAAATTCACCAATCTCAACAAATCTCCTGCTGGAGAACTCGTTTTTATCCGTCGGGGAGGCTTTGGAGAGGGTTTGGAGATACTTTTGAGGCTCATTAAAGCTTATTGTTCTCCTATTTATCTCCTTATACATTTGCAATCGAATCTTTAGCCCGGATGTGCCACGTTGGCACAGCGGTTTCCTAAGGATTCGGTTGTTTCCATGTTCACAACACCCGTGACTTTCGACAGACTTCCCGAAGCGGTAGTCTATCTCATCGAGCGAGTATCAGTCTTGCAAGATGAGCTGCGGGAGCTGTGCAACGTGCTCGCTCCCCCTTCAACTGACAGTTCTCCTTTCATCACTGCGAAGGAGGCCTGCAAACTACTCGGAGAGTGCAAGAACACTCTCTATGAAAAGGCTCGCGCCGGAATCATCCCGGCATATAAGAATCCCGGCGGCAAAGCATGGCGATTCATCAGGAGCGAGCTTCTGGAATATATGGCATCCGGCAAACCAAAATCTCAGCAAGAGAAATATGATGAAATGGTTGCCGAGATGAACAAAGGTCTGCGCCCCGGCGGACGAAACCACATGAGCCGTTAGCTTATGAGCGATGTGTTTACACCACAGCTCGTGCTCGACAAGGCAATCGATCATTGCAGCTATCACCGGCGGCGGATTTCCCATTAGCCTCTATCCCTCCAAAATCCAACGTATCATCAGGGAGGTGAACGACTGCTATGGATTTCCCGTCGATTATGTCGCGGCGGCGATGCTGGTGGCTGTGTCGGTAGCGATAGGCAACACGCATCTTGCGCTGATGAAAGAGGGCTGGGACGAGAGCGCCATCCTGTATATGGCACTAATCGGAAGACCAGGAGCCAATAAGAGCCATCCGCTGAGTTTTGCAATGCGTCCGTTTGTGGAGCATGACTACGAGCAAAACCGGATTTACGAGAAACAGTATCTGGAATATCAGGACCAACTCGATATGAGCCGGAAGGAACGTGCAGAAAAAGGTATTGAGATCTGCCCCCGTGAACCTGTCCGCCACCGTTTTCTTGTGTCTGATATTACTCCGGAAGGACTGAGTCTCGTTCATTCGCAAAACCGCCGTGGTCTATGTCTATTGTCGGATGAACTCTCGGCATGGGTCAAGAACTTCAACCGTTATAATAACGGTTCTGAGGAACAATTCTGGCTGTCGGTGTTCAGTGCCAAGCCTACCATGTCCGACCGCAAAAGCTCGCGCAGCTCAATCTTCATCAAGCGTCCGTTTGTATCCGTTATCGGCACGATGCAAAAACGCATCCTTTCCGAACTTGCCAAAGGTGAACGCTCTGCCAATGGTTTCATTGACCGTATTCTGTTTGTCCTGCTCCGCCACGAAACTTCTACCCGGTGGTCGATGAAGCAGCCGACATTCGATGTGGCCGCTGAATGGCAGCGCATTTTATCGAGACTCATGGAATTGCAATGCACCGTTGATGAAAACAACGACATTCTGCCGGTATGCATACCGTTTACCGAGGAAGCCATGATACGCCTGTTCAAGTGGCAACACGAGTTGTCTGACATCTGCGACCGAGAGCCAAACGAGACGATTGTCGGTATCTATTGCAAACTCCAGATTTATGCCATACGGTTCTGTCTGATTATTCAGATGGCACTCTGGGCGTGCAATGATGCCGGAAAGGATATGATTGACTTCATATCTGTTGAACGGGCCATTTCTCTTGCCGAATATTTCAAGGAATCAGCAGTAAAGGTTCAGACAATCCTAAAGGAATTGTCGCTTACGGCACAGCAGTTGGCAATAGTCAGCGCACTCCCTCTAGAATTTGAGACCGGAGAAGGCATCGCCATAGCAAAAGCTAATGATATGGCAGAACGCACCTTTATGGAATTCCTGAAAAACAATCTTGGCAAACTATTCCAGAAGTCCTCGCATGGCAAATATCTCAAGCTCTAACTCCATGCAGCTTCCGCAGTTCCGGCAGTTTCATCAAGCAAACTGCGGAAACTGCATAAACTGCACCACCCAAATTTCATAATTAACGCTATGAATAATCATAGATTCATTCTCCAGCCCTATAAGGGAGCCGGAAGCCGCCATTGTTGCCCTGCCTGCCACAAGAAACGCTGTTTTAGCCGCTACATCGACACCGAGAAACAAATCTTGTTTCCTGATGATGTCGGAAGATGCGACCATGAACAGAGTTGCGGTTACCATCTTACGCCAAAGGAATTCTTCGAACGCAATCCGCAATCAAAGCCACAGCACCACGATTTCGCAACCCCGTCAGCATGGCGAGCCAAGCCGACCGAGCAGCGAAAGCAACTCTTCTTCATCAGCGCAGAGACTGTTGCACAGACACTGCGCGGCTATGAGAAAAACAATCTCTATCTGTTCCTCCGCTCCAAGGTCGGAGCCGAGGATGCTCTCCGGTTGATGAAAGATTACCGCGTCGGCACCTCAAAGCACTGGCCGGGCTCATGCGTGTTCTGGCAGACAGACATCAACGGCGGCGTCCGCACCGGAAAGGTGATGCTCTACGATGCCGAAACAGGCAAGCGCGTGAAGGAACCGTTCAACCATGTTACATGGGTTCATTCGTTGCTCCGACTGCCCGATTTCAACCTGCGTCAGTGCTTTTTCGGTGAACATCTCCTGCCGATGAACAGAGGTAAGCCTGTCGCTATTGTCGAGAGCGAGAAAACCGCACTTGTGGCAGCTTATTATCTGCCAGAATATGTGTGGCTCGCTTCCGGCGGGAAAAACGGATGGTTCTTTGCTAACGCAAAGCGGCAAGCCGATGACAATACCGATGCACTCTGTGTTTTCAAAGGTCATCAGGTTATCCTGTATCCGGACATCGGCGCGACCGATCAGTGGCAGCAGAAACTTAGTTTGCTCCGCAATCTCGGTATAGAGGCAAGCATCTTCAACTATCTTGAAAAAATTGCCACTGATAACGAGCGAACAGCAGGACTTGACATTGCAGACTATCTCCTGCAAATCGAGCCTGACCAAGCTGTGCTGCAAGCCATGATTAGGAAGAATCCGACGTTACAGAAACTCATTGATGACCTGCAACTAACTCTTGTGTCAGTTGAACGGTATGACCCGGACACTGATACTATTCACAAACTCTCAAAAACAGAAAAACAATGACTGCGAAAAAATCTCCGTCAACACCCGCATCCAAGTCAACCAAGTTGACTGATGCACCCAAATCCAAAGTTTCACCCCCTAACCCCGAAGTAACAATGAAATCAGATAACTCTATCACCACCTCTTCTACTGTTAACAGCGATAACACTATTAACAGCGCCCCTCCTGCCAACGCGGACAATCTGTTTGACAACGAACAGGCAGCAACCGAGGCCACTTACGTGACTGCTACAACCGGACAGCCCAAGCAACAGCGTATCGGCAAGCAGCAACGCAAATCGGACTTCGCCGATTTCAAGGCTACATATCTCATGCCGTCAAAGCTGGTAAAGCGTCATCCGGTCAACATCGAGGACAGCGTATGGGAGAAGCTTGAACGTATCGCCCGTATCCTCGGCGACCGCGACACTACTGTCGGCAGCTACATCAACGCCATCCTTATAGAGCACCTCGACCTCTACGGTGACGACACCGAAATCTGGCGCAAGCTCTAATGTTTAACCCGACCGCAGGGAGCGGTTATCGTCAACGCGCAACTAAGAAACGATAGCGGATTAGTTGGGGATGCAAGGGTATGTTTCGGGAGGTAAAAAAATTTCCAATCCGAAACCCCTCGCATCCCATAGGACGCTCTCTGTTCCCTACGGTCACCATCCCCAACCCAACGAATGAGAAAGTTCAATCAGGACGCTCCTGGAGTCAAACTCCGTGGGCGACCAAAGAAAGAATCCAGTGATAAAAGAGACCGAAAAGTCTCAGTGAATTTCACCGATGCTGAAGAACGCGAGGTGAAAGCCAAGGCCGCGGCCGCCGGTGTCAGTATTGCCGAATTACTTAGAATCTCCGCCTTCCGACTCACCGTTGTCGGACGACTCACCGATTTTGAACGGGAGGCGATACGCGAACTGATGTACCAAGGCAAGAATCTCAACGATCAGGTCAAGGCTTGTCAGGCTAATGCATGGCCCTCGACAAAGCGAAAAGCGGAGGCTTGTCTCGATGGAATTTTAGCCACTCTTGGCAAGTTGAGAACCTCAAATTCCTCTCTGTTATGATAGCAAAAATACTCGCAAAAGGATCCGCAGCCGCTATTGTCGGCTATGTCATGCGTGAGTTCCATGACAAGGAACAGTACACCGCCGACACTTGGCGAGTGATAGATTCCGACGGGATTCTCGGCAACGATTATCGCAGAATTGTGGACAGTTTCGACATCGGGGCGAGCCTCAACAAGAGAATCAGCAAACCCATCGGACACATAGCCGTGAGTTTCGACAAGGCGGATTTGCCCCATCTCACCGATGATTTCATGGTGCAGCTGGCGAAAGAATACATGGAACGGATGGGAATCCGGGACACGCAATATCTGATTGTGCGTCATCTCGAAACTGGCAAGCCGCAGGGCATACGCTTCTCCGACGGCGAATTTACCTTCAACGGCTCAAAGATTGACCGCGCTTTTTCCTACAAGCGTCTGGATAAATTCTTTGCCAAGAACGCCGGAATCAGGGAGACACAGCCTCAGCAACCGGCACCGATTTCGGTGACAGCGAAGGTCAAGGAATCGCCCGTGGCCAATGTGGTAGAAAACATAATCGAGACCGGTTGTCAGGCTTTGGGCGGACTGTTCCAAGTCGGGCCCGGCTATGACCCCGAGGAAGAAGCCTTCATCCGAGCGATGAAAAAGAAACCCAAAAAGAAAAAAGGAAGATCACTATAATGGCAGACATGTATTCCATCGTCAAGAAACAGGATGAGAAGATTGACGGCCTTCTCAAAATTGCGAAAGAGAACAAGGATTTGCTCACTGACATTGATACCCGGCTGGCATCAGCTACGGAGCAGACGTTAGCCGAACCTGCGGTGCCCGACAAAATTCAAGTCGAGCTGCCTTCGAGCATCGCCACTAACGAGTCGGTGAAAAAGCTCGTTGAGGCCGCACTCGCCAAGCAGAAAATTGATGCACTCAAAAGCCTTGACTTCTCGCATTTCCCGAAAGAACTGGCGGAGGCTTTCGCCAAAGCCTTCAAGGACGGCCTCGACAAGAATGTAAAGAATGCACTTCACAACGGCATCCAGAATGAGTTCACAAGCCAGATTAACGGACTAAATGAATCGGCAAAGCGGCTTACAGCCCAGATGTATAGCATCGTCAACGGCGCTATCTGGGCGGCAATTCCCAAATGGGCGTATGCCGTTGCCGGAGCGTTATTGCTTATCGCAGTCGGTCTCGGCATCTGGTGCTATAATCTCAACAAAGAGAACGAGCATCTTCAGAAAGTCGAGTGGCTATATCGTTACGAGCGTGTGAGCTACGACGCCGAGGGCATCCGTAACATGATGCTCCGCGAAGAGGCGATGATGGTGGGCAACCGTCACGAGCAGGACAGCATAAAGGCAATGACCATCCGACATGAACGCCGAAAGAATGCCGACCGCACCCATGTTTATTTCCGACCCTCCGACCCTTGGACTCCTGAGTCCAACAACCATCTTTGGTAAACTTCAAACTCCCAAATCCCATGCAATCAAATTCTTTCAATCCCATCTCGGCAGGTGCTCAGATGAGCATCAAGGCCTTCTACCATGACTTTTATCAGTTTATGGTAGAGAACTATTCAGCAACTCCCGACCAGCTCATGCTCGACTTGAACTGTGTAGGCGCAACCGCACGATACCACGGACAGAACCGAGCCTTCGAGTTCCGTCTATGGGAGAGCTCCAACGGACATCTCGGAATACCCGACATGACCGTCATCGTCCACGTATTCTACATCTCCGGTAACGTGGCGAATCCTCAAGCAGAATCCGACGCCGTATCTTTATGGCTGCGCGATGCGGCAAAAGCTAACGGTTTCCGCCACATTGCTGACGAGAGCCATGCCCCCACGGACGCTCCCAACCAGATGCCCGGATGTAAAATCGCATGTTTAACCCTTTAACACCTGCAATGCCCATGCAAGAAATCAAATCCACAACCCGCGACGCTATCGTGGACTTCTTCCTTGACTTCCGTGCCTATATCTCAGAAGTGTTCAGCAGCGATCCCGATGAAGCCACACTCGACTGGAACTCCGTCGGAGCTTGCATCCACTACTTCGGCGAGGCCCGCACCATTCAGTTCCGCCTATGGGAACGCTCAGAAGGCCATCTCGGAATCCCCGACATGACACTCATAATCATCCGCATCAGCTTCCGAGGCACACAAGAGGTCATCCACGCCGAGATGAAAGCCTTCATCCACTGGCTGAAACAAACAGCCAGGGCGCATGGCTTCCTCCACTTCGCCGACGAAGACAGCCAGCCCCTCGCCACCAACCAAGTCCCCAGCTGCCGCATCGCCTGTATCCGCCTCTAACGCCCTAACTCTCCCATCCCCTTTGACCGACGCCCCGACAAGACTCACCCTCTTGCCGGGGCGTTTTCAATATGTTTCTCGCCATATTTCATTGCCATGTCGGGAATTATTTATAACTTTGCTATTGTAATAACACCGATATGATTGAATGTCATTTTTGTGGGCAGCAACTGCCTGATAATGCAAAATTCTGCTACAAATGCGGCCAGCAAATTATTTGCAAAGAATGCGGTGAGCGTCTTGTCAAAGATGCTCCTATATGTGTTGTATGTGGCGCAACATTAAAACCGCTCAGAAGTGTCAATGCTCCAAACCACATTATTTTTTCGGAAAGCACAACTGAACGTAAATTTGAAGCTTCGTTTTCCGATGAAACGGCTGGCAATGTGGTGGAAACCTTAGCTGGATTCCTACCCATTAATAACAAATCCAAATTCAATTCATCTTTAGGACATAAGACATTAGAAGTTACGCCAATTTTAGCCGAGCATACAATTGCACCAAAAGTGAATGCTAAGACCAACCTCTCAGCATCACAGTGTACTATTAATGAAGCTAATGTTTCAGGACATAGCGAACCTGCCATTGCAAAAATATTTAAGGAAAAGGCAGATGGTTCCATTATGTTACATATTACAGATTTAAAGGCTAACAGCAAGGTTGATTATGCCTTTAGAGCTACGCTCCTTTACATCTACTATCAAAATGAAGTTTCACAAATATCTGAGGTGCCAAAATCAGATGTAAGATCATTCCTTAAAAGTTTAGGATTCGATAATGATGGATCTTATCGTGGAAGAATTAGCAAGATGAAGTCTATGTTCTCCTCTATGTCGCAAGCATATAGTCTTAGCTTTGCAGGTGAAAACGAGGCCAAGACCTATATCGAGCAAATTATGTCTCCTGATACAATTGGAGATTGGACCATCGGAAATTTGTCAAAAACTTCAGCTACACAATCTGGTAATAAAAAGGGCTCATTAGAAAGTTATTCCTTAGTCACATCACTCAATCTTTCTCCTAATGGGAAAGAATCATTGAAGGATTTCTTAAACAAAAGGAATATCAAGAGTGCTATGGAGCTAAATGCTTTATTTATCTATTATTTGGAAAAAGTTATAGGTTGTTCTGCGATTACCCCCGACCATGTTTATACGTGTTATAAAACTGTAAATAAAAGATATCCATCTAAACTTCGACAAAGCTTAGCAGACACAAAACGTCTTAAAGTATGGATTGACACATCGGATATGGGGAATCTCAAAATTGCGCCAAATGGAGAGAATTTCATAGAACATGATTCGTTAAAATAATGGATATAGACGTATTTGTAGCCAGAATTGAAAATTTCACTGAGATAACTGCTTCTGAAGCCATACCATTTTTCGGTTATTATCTCACTAAAATAAAGAATAACACTTCATTTACTGCAAAAGATATCGAAGAATGCTTCATCGCATTAAGCATCCCGAAATATAGTAATATTTCGGCTTATCTTACTAAAGCTGTCAAGAAAAAAACTTTTGTAAAGAACAAACAAGGAGGTTATAATATCTCTCTTGCAGAATCCAGACGAATTGATGAAATTCTAAATATTCCACGCAAAATAGTTCTTTCATCAAATCTTTTCCCATTGGAATTATTTGACGGTACACGCGATTATCTAAGAAAGACCGCAAGACAAGCCATCTTATGTTATGATATTGAAGCTTACGATGCTTGCCTTGTAATGGTACGTCGAATACTTGAAACATTAATAATCGAATTATTTGAAAAGAAAGGAATATCCGAACGCATAAAAAATGCTAATGGATATTATATGTTTTGTGGTGACTTGATTGATGAATTATTGAAGGAAAAAATTCTTTGGACTATTGGACGAAATACAGTTCAGGCACTTCCCTCAATCAAAACCAAAGGAGACCTTAGTGCCCACAATCGGCGTTTCAATGCTAAGAAAAGCGATATTGACCAATTGAAAGATGGATTACGCATAACAATAGAAGAGCTAATTCATCTAATTGACTATTCTATTCATTGACCCTTGGCGGATGTGAAGACACCGGAGCAGCGGAGTCGCAATATGGCGGCGATTAAGGGGAAGGATACGAAGCCTGAGATGATTGTGCGGAAGTATCTTTTCTCTCGGGGGCTGCGGTTCCGTGTTCAGGTCAGAAAGTTGCCGGGCACACCGGATATTGTCTTGCCAAAGTATAAGACGGCAATTTTTGTGAATGGTTGCTTCTGGCATGGTCATGAGGGATGCAAGTATTTCCGGTTGCCAAAGTCCAATGTAGAGTTCTGGAAAGAGAAGATTGAGCGCAACATAGAGCGTGATAGAGAATCAATGCAGGCATTACTTGATTTGGGATGGAAAATAATACGTGTATGGGAATGTGAATTACGCAACAAGACGAACCGAGAGGAAGCTCTCAATAAGATTTATATCAGCATCACATCGTCTGAAGGAAGCGGTTATAGCTTTGAAGAGACCGATGTACCAATGGCGGCAGAACCGGAAGCTGACTATCCCAGATAATATTTCATTGCATTTAATGCAATTTATTGAAAGAGCCATTCAATTTTATGGCATGACATAACTTACTTTTCGGTAAAAATCATTAACTTTGCATTTATGAACAGGACAAAACATCATGGGCAAAGATATAAACCGAATCAAAGTCATGCTTGTGGAGAAGAAGCGGACCAACAAATGGCTTGCCGAGCAGCTCGGTAAAGACCCCGCCACAGTCTCCAAATGGTGCACTAACACAATTCAACCGAGTCTCGACACCCTTCTCAGGATAGCCGAGCTCCTTGATGTGCAGATCCAAGAACTTGTAAGAATGCCAAAATAATACATTTCATGAAAGGCGATACTCTTATTTTAAAAGTCGGTGATTCATCCGCCGATGGAAAAATTCACATTATCGATGAAGACCGTTTATGCTTTCAAGTCAGAGGTACGAACGGCAGCATCCGTACCATCTCGAAGGATTTGCTCCGCGAGTTTATTGAATATTTTAATCAGCATCCTAATGCTTCATCCACTGATGCCAGAAATGACCTGACTGGCAAAACAGATATTGACAAATTTGAATACGGTTATAACGGGACTCTAACCAAACTTAGTGAACTCAATAAAGTTTTATCCCAGAGAAAAGAACAGTCGGCGGAGTCCAGCAAAAACAAAATTACCAATTTACCATTACAACAGATATTCTTTGGGGCTCCCGGAACGGGCAAATCATTTGTGATAAATGAGGTTTGTGCCGATTATGAGAATTATCGCACCACATTTCATCCCGATACAGACTACGCGACTTTCGTTGGCTCTTATAAACCAATTACAATTATGACCAATGTCAGAGACATGACAGGTCATCCTGTAACAGAAGATGGTAAGGAAATCACGGAAAGTCGTATCGTTTATCGCTATGTGATGCAAGCATTTCTTAAGGCTTATGTTGCCGCCTGGCGAGAGCAGCAGAACGATGAACCTAAGCCCGTATTCCTCATTGTCGAGGAAATCAATCGCGGTAACTGTGCCCAAATTTTCGGGGACATCTTCCAGTTGCTTGACCGTAATGCAGCCGGATTCTCCGACTACCCCATTGTAGCCGACGATGATCTCGCCCAGGAACTTAAAGGGATTCTTGGCGAGTTCAGCATTGCAAAACACGATGCCATCAATGCGCTTTACAGTGGCGGCAAGGATGTTGTCGGCATGGTGAAAAACGGCGAGTGTCTACTGTTGCCGAACAATATGTATATCTGGGCGACAATGAACACAAGCGACCAGTCGCTCTTCCCCATTGACTCAGCATTCAAACGCCGTTGGGACTGGAACTACATCAAAATCAAGGATGCCGGCGAAAACTTCAAGATCATTTTCTCAAACGGCAATACATACGACTGGTGGAACTTTGTCTCTGCCATCAATGAGCGCATTGAGGGCGGCGAAATCCAGCAGGAAGATAAGAAACTCGGCTACTTCTTTGCAAAGGCAAAGGACAAAGTCGTTACGCCGAAAGTGCTTCTCTCAAAAGTTCTTTTCTACCTCTACAATGATGTATTCAAGGATTTTGGCCTTGATGAGGATTTCTTCAAAGACGAGAACGGGGAAACTATGTCGTTTGCCTCATATTTCGACCATGATGGTCAAATCAATGAGGACCGCGTAGAAAGATTCGTCACCAATCTTGGTCTTGAATCCGAGTCTCCTAATAATACAGACTTTGTAAATGAACTAACTGTCAATGGCAAGAAGATGCGGTATATCACTGATGCCGTATTTGAGATACTAAGCGAAGCTGCAAAATCGAATACATCTGAAGCTATTTCCGATGCGGTAGATGAAATCTTTGCTGACCGTGATGATGTCATCAAATACATTGATAACCCCGAATCCTACGAGAAGGAAAACCGTTGGAACAAGACACCGATTATTGCTAACGACGGCACTGCGTTTGTCGTCAGCAATCAATGGCATAAGAGCGAAATTCAGCAAGTTAAAGAGCTTGCTGAACACTTCAATATCCCTTTTGATTATGCCCTTGGCGAATCTGACAATGTGGATGATGCGTCAGAACAGAATGACGGTCGAGATTACACAAAGTATAAGATTAACGGCCAAGGGCGATACTCCAAGAAGATGCTTGCCTATGAACTTGTCAAATTATATGTAGAGCAGCATCCCGATATGTCGGCTTTCGAGGTTGTTAAGGAATGGTCTTCTCTTGGCAATATAGTCAGTCATTTTGTAGAACTAAAGGAGGCATACGACAAACGCAAAGGGACAGACAAGGCAAACCGCGTAGCTATCGTAGAATGCAAAGGCGAACCCATATACATTTCAACCAACGGTTGGGGCGGCAAATCAAAGATCCAAGAGCTGATTGATGCTGTTCAATCCAAAGGTTGGGGCATGTCAATAAATGAAATAATCTGATGAAACTGTTGATTGAGGGGTATCCGTACCCGATAGGACTGTTGCAGGAACTGTTCCCCAATGTTGATGAACTCGACGTGGTGGACGGTGTGGCCTCCGTGAATTACGTAGGCTACTACTATTTTGCGTCCAAGGGCACGGCGGTGTTCATCCTTCCGAAGGTCGTTCTCAATCAACAAGACAAGGTATTCAACCGTTACAACCCCGAAGATATTGTCAATCTGACAGATAATGACAATCCTCTGTCGCAGGGCGAACGACAGTTTATCTACGGGCTGTCGGTATGGATTTACCGTGCAATAGCCGTCTACTACGACTACTGCCGCAGCCATGACGTCGACCATACCATAGTCCGCAGACAAAGTGCCATCAAGGTTGGCAAGAGCAGGCGTCGCACAAGCAACACTTTCCTTGACATCATCCTTTCACTCATTGAGTTTAATAAAGAGAACCGCGACTGGTTCCTCTTTATTCTCAAGAACGTGCATCGCGGTTTCAACAAAATCAACTGGAGCCGGACAATCAACAAGTCGCAGCTTGTAATTCAGGACAATCAACCCGTCTATATCAATCCGGTTACCAAACAGCGCGAAGTCAACTTTGACGAGGAGCTGCTTGTCATATTCTTTTCCATACTCCACTATATCAAAAAGGAATATGGGTTCCCGGTTGAGATAAACTTCAATTACGATCTTATCACCGGCAAGCGTTTTGAAATGTACTTGAACAAGGGTTTCGGCGTGCGTCGTCTCCGTCAGATCAAGTATAAATATTTTTCCGACAAGGCTCTGCGCTTATGGGAACTGTGCTATGCCTTTTTCGAGCAGTCGAAGCAGGTAAAAATCAACGCGCAGCTTAACGAATTTCTACTTGTTAAAAACTTCAATATCGTTTTTGAGGCAATCATTGACGAGCTTATCGGCGATCACGCATTACCTGACCGTCTGAACAAGAAACAGGCCGACGGCAAGGAGGTAGACCATTTATTTATATGGGATAGCCTTACGGCACCGGAGGAAGAGAAGAAACGTGTATATTACATTGGCGACTCCAAATATTACAAGCAGAAGAATAGAATCTCCGAAGAGTCAGTGACCAAGCAATACACATATGCCCGAAATGTCATTTCGTGGAACCTGAATCTCTTCTTCGGAGATGACGCTGATGACCGCAACCTCGAAACCGGCTTCTGTCTCCGAGATGAAATCACGGAGGGTTACAATGTCATACCCAACTTCTTCATCAGTGCCACGGTGCCCGATGACCTTTCGTATGGTGATACCATTGAGGTGACGAAGAAATCAGCGCGGACATTTACCTCGCAGCAGTTCCGGAACCGTTTATTCGACCGCGATACGCTCCTTATCACTCACTACGATGTAAACTTCCTTTATATCGTATCGCTTTACGGGCGCAATAATGCCGTGCAAAAACGAGGCTGGCGTGATAGGGTGCGCAATATCTTCCGCGATAAAATCCGGCAGGTACTTGCTGATAAATATGATTTTTACGCGATGCAAGCCAAGCCGGGAGTCGTGGCTCCGGAATATATAAGATCGCATTTTCAAGATGTATTAGGGAAAGTCTACCGTCCTTTCGGCAAAGAACACATATATGCACTTGCGCTTGACAAATCCAAACGGTATATGGAGGATAACAAAGCCTTGAAATCTCAGCTATCGGAATATTTTGACATTGTAAATTACACTCTCGGGAAAGACCCGACTTCCAAGCTACCAAAGTATTCCAGTGCCGCATCAGTCCTACCGTCTCTTAGCAAGGATGGCGTGTTTATGGTGATGATGGAGAATTACGCGGCAAAGTCTCTGAAGTTTTACGAAACCGGCAAACTTGCCGTACCTATACATTACACTGCCGACGGTATGGAGCTTATCAATAATGCCGCTTTTATCGGCTCGATACTGTTCCACACGCGAAAGCCAGATGGTCAGCATCTTTTCCGCCTAAGGGAAGATGTAAAGTTTGAGCCAAAAACTCTCATTCCACAAGAATACTACCTCTCCGTTCAGAATCCCTCGCCCCGTGATACCGGGGAAGATACAGTATTCCTCTACGCTCTCATTGACCTTGACATGACAGATGAATTGGATTCATCGATGCTGAACTGTCAGAATAAACCCTTTGCATCACAAAAGGAACGCTATGATGCGCAATATTCAACACTAAGTGAACTCTATATCAGAGATGCGTCTCAGCAAAAAATTATCAAAACAAATACGCCTCCTATAAAATGAAGCATAAATCTCCACTAAGATATCCTGGCGGGAAGGCAAAGGTCGCCCCATTTGTCAAATCTCTTATCATGCAGAATAATCTGAATGGTGGTTCGTATATTGAACCATATGTAGGAGGAGGAGCTGTAGCCATTTCCCTTTTGTTTGAAGGAATTGTTAATGATATTTATATTAATGACAAAGACAAATCCATATTTGCATTTTGGTATTCTATACTATTCGAAACAGAAATGTTTTGCAAGAAATTAAGAGATGCAGAAATTACCATTGACAATTGGTACGAGCAACGAGAAATACAAAGGCATAAGGAAACAGCCAATATATTCGATTTAGGTTTCTCGACATTCTTCCTAAATAGGACAAACCGATCAGGTATACTTTCTGGCGGTGTAATTGGCGGATTGTCTCAAAATGGAGAATATAAAATGAATGCGAGATTTAACAAGGCTGAATTGATTGCGAGAATTGAATCAATAGCTCAATTCAATAAGCACATTCATGTGACTAATCTTGATGCTATTGATTTTCTTACCATGACAATTCCAACCTTGACTAAACGCCCTATGTTGATTTATCTTGACCCCCCCTATTTTGTGAAAGGCAAGGGCTTGTACATGAATCACTATTCTTCGGAAGACCACAAAAAAATTGCTGAATATATAAAAGAACTTGGCGAAAACATACCATGGATTATGTCGTATGATAAAGTTGCTTTTATTGAAGATTTATATAGGAATTTTAGAATTACTCCATTCGAGTTGATATATAGCGCCAGTAATTCCGGTCGTGGCAAAGAAATAATGATATTCTCGAATAATATCGAAGTTCCGACTTCTAAAATAGTAGAATATAACTCATCATGCAAATAATCAAGAAAATAGTATTTGGTGAACGACCATTTCGTATGTTCAAGAATCTTGAGGTGCCCATCTCCGAGCGGCTCACAGTTATTGCCGGACATAACGGTAGTGGTAAATCCACTTTATTAGGACTCATAGCAAATGGTTCTGAACTGAAATCCACGTTTGGGAAGACCTTGTTTAATAGGGCCTTTCAAGCTCAACTTCATGAACTATTTTATCTTGATGAGCAGAGAGACTATGTTGAGAAACGCAACCAGAAACCTTCATTCGAATTACATTATGAAAATGGCAGCGGTAATCTATTGATTAAAACCTGCAATGTTTCTAAACATAGTGATAAGAGAAAAAACGAACAAAGACTTAAGGTCGTTCCGAGAGGATCTGCTGAGGGCTGGGAAGTTGGTAATGAAGCTAAAGTTCCTATTCCTACCTTGTTTTTAAGCATGAGCAGGATGTTGCCTGTTGGCGAATTCTTTGAAACTCTAAACGCACAATTAGAGAAAAAACTTGATGATATTGACAGACAATATATACGAGAGAAATTTTCTACAGTTATATCTCACAAAGTTGCTGATTCATCAAACATAACAAAACATGAATTAGCAGGAACGACTAAGCGATCACTTCTTCCCGAATTTGATCATTCTTCAAGGACTATCTCTTTGGGACAAGATTCACTAAGTAGCATAATTACCGCTTTAGCTTCTTTTAATCATCTTAAAAGAACATGGCCCAATTATCAAGGAGGTATTCTTCTTATTGATGAAATAGATGCAGGCTTTCATCCAAAGGCTCAAGTAAAAATGATTCAGCTGCTCAAGAAAGAAGCCAAGGATTTAAAATTACAAATTATTATGACTTCTCATTCTTTAACTATCGTCAAGGAAGTATTGGCGATCAGAGATGAGACGGCTAGAAGCGGCAGAAATATTGATAGTGTGGTTTACATAGAAGATGTTATATCACCACATTTAATGGAGAATGTTTCCTATGAGAACATAAAGAGAGATATGTTCAACTGTTTTCCCGTCCAAGAAGAAAAGCGTCCAAGACTAAAGATATATTTTGAAGATGAAGAGGCAAAATGGATTTTCTCCCAAATAATAAAAGCCGAGAAAATCGATTTAGAGGCATTATATCAATATGACTTCGTTTTGGTCGCCGCAAAACTTGGATGTAATAACCTAAAACAATTGATTCAACAAGACGATTATTTCAAAGAAATAATCGTGATTTTCGATGGTGATGTGTCTTTGAAACCAGATGTCATAAATATGAAGGCCCAAATTCCAACGATTGCGATTCTGCCTGCAAAAATTCCATCCGACGTAAAAGCAGAAGATGATGAGCGATTAACTCCAGAGTATCAAATATACTCTTACCTCAAATCACTGACTCAAAACTTTGACCATCCTTTTTGGAATAATCTACCTTCAGGCTATCATAGGGAAAATATAGTAGAAGAAATAATTAACACTTTCCCTTTGAAGTCTACGGATTTTGGTACCCAAAAACCAAGAGAAGTGAGAAAAGATTGGTTCAATCAGCATCGTTCTCATTTTGAGGCCATCAACCTTTTCACATATTTAGTGCAGGATTTAAGAAATGAAATAAATCCATTTCTAAATGACTTAAAGTCTGGAATATCATATCTCATTGATAAACGTGATGAAAGTACACGCAATGCTTAATCGACTTGGAGAGTCAATATAATTATGGATAGGAAATTTGAGATACTGAAAAAGCATTGCGGAGTCCCTAATCTTTCAGATATAGGGATTGGAAGATGGTGTGTGTAATGTCGAATCAAGATGAATGCGGTACGTTAAACAACAGAGGAAATTTCGGCAGTTGATAAAAACATGATATTATGGCAGACGAAAACAGATATAAGGTGTTTGAACAGTGTCTCACTTCCAAGGAACTGGAAGTGGAGGAACATGCGCGTAACTGGTCTATGGCGATTGTCTTGCAGGATGTTGACAGGTTGAAGCCGTCGGAGTTTATGCTTGAACAGACTGTAAGAAACAATATTATTAATGCGATTTTTTAACTGATTTGCGACCATTATGTCGAAGAAATTTGAGATACGAAATAGTACGGCGGAGTTCCTGATCTTTCAGATTGAGGGGAAGGAAGATGGCGTGCAGGTTGTCTACCATAACGAATCTGTTTGGTGTACGCAGAAAGTTATGGCGCAGTTGTTTGACTGCACTGCTGACAACATCGGGCTGCATCTGAAAAATATTTACGAGACCGGAGAGTTAGCGCAGGAGGCAACTACCGAGTATTTCTCGGTTGTTCAAACCGAGGGTGAGCGTCAGGTCAATCGCAAGCTGAAATTCCATAATCTTGATGCTATCATAAGTGTCGGGTATCGGGTGAACAGTACCCGGGCCACGCAGTTTAGGCAGTGGTGTACATTTATTTTGCGTCAGTTTGCCATCCGTGGATATGTGATTGACAAGAAGCGTATGGAGAACGGCTCGTTTATAGGCGAGGACTATTTCGAGCATCTGTTGGCTGAAATCCGCGAGATACGTCTAAGCGAGCGGCGTTTCTATCAGAAGCTGACGGATATTTACGCTACAAGCATCGATTACAATCGTGATGCGCCCACTACTCGATTATTCTTCAAGAAGGTGCAGAATAAGATGCACTACGCAGTTCATGGTCATACTGCCGCTGAACTGATAATTGACCGGGCTAATGCTGAAAAGGAGAATATGGGTCTCACAACATGGGAGAATGCTCCCAACGGGAAGATTGTTAAGCCGGATGTCAGCATTGCCAAGAATTATCTCAAAGAGAGTGAGCTGGAGGATATGGGGCGGATTGTCAACTCATTCCTTGACTTGGCGGAAGATATGACAAAGCGTCATATTCCTATGACAATGGAGGACTGGGCTAAGCGTATTGACAAGTTTCTTGATCTTACCGACCGTCCCGTTCTGACTGACGCCGGACATGTATCAGCCGAACAAGCTAAAGAATACGCTGAGACTGAGTTTGAGAAATATCGCGTCATTCAGGATAAACTCTTTCAGTCCGATTTCGACCGCTTCAACGATGACAATCTTATCCCTTTAGACATAGAATAAATTCGTAAAGGATTTTGAGATGAAAGCATTGACATATACTGCGCCGGGACGGTTTGAATTGATTGAGAAACCGAAACCGGAAATTTTGGGCCCTAAGGATGCTGTGGTGAAGGTTACTCTTTCAAGCATCTGTTCGTCGGACCTTCATATTCTGCATGGGGCTGTGCCTCAGGCGGAAGTCGGTATTACTGTGGGGCATGAACTGGTTGGAGTCGTGGAGGCTGTCGGTTCAGCGGTCACCAAGATCAAGCCGGGCGACAGAGTTGCCGTGAATGTAGAGACGTTCTGCGGCGAGTGTTTCTATTGCAAACGAGGGTATGTGAACAACTGCACGTCCGGCGGATGGATGCTGGGATGCCGCATCGACGGCGGTCAGGCGGAATATGTCCGTGTACCCTACGCCGACAATGGTCTGACTCCGATTCCCGACAACGTGAGCGATGAACAGGCTCTGTTTGTAGGCGATATTCTCGCTACGGGTTATTGGGCTGCCAAGATTTCTGAAATTTCCGAGGAAGATACTGTGCTGATTATTGGTGCCGGTCCGACCGGATTATGCACTTTGGAGTGTGTGCAACTTTATCACCCTCAGCATATTGTCGTTTGCGAGGCTGACAAGAACCGTCGGCATTTCGTGCGGCAGCATTATCCTAATGTCAATGTTGTCGAGCCGACAGAATGTCTTGATGCCCTTTGCAAGTTTAAGGAGGGTCGTGGTGCAGACCGCGTGATTGAGGTTGCCGGAGGTGAGGATACATTTGAACTCGCATGGCATTGCGCCCGACCGAATGCCATCGTCACGATTGTCGCCCTCTACGAGAAAGAACAGATATTGCCCCTGCCGTGGATGTACGGCAAGAACTTCACGTTCAAGACCGGCGGCGTCGATGCCTGCGACTGCGAAATAATCATGCAGCTCATCTCCGAAGGGAAGTTCGACACAACCCATCTGATAACCCACCGCTACCCACTCAGCCGCATCCAGGAAGCCTACACCCTCTTCGCCATCCGCGCCGACGGCGTCATCAAAACCGCCATCCATCCGGGCTAAAATCACCTCTAAATATGCTTATTCAAAAAAAGGAAACTAATAAAAAAAGCTTCGGTACAGAGAATTTAAGATTGTATCTATGAATCAATATTTCCCAAGTCCGCTGACAATTTCAGTTCTATGATTTGGTGCTAAAAATGGATGCTTTCCCTCAAGCGTATAGATATATTTTATAAGGCTAAAATCATTTTTATAACTGAAAACATGCCGTGTCGCGTACATATATCTAAGAAAATTCTGCCTGCGAATTTCTTTGTTTGCAGCCTGAATAAAACTTCCATCTAATACTTTCTTATTTTTGAAATATTCTCTGTCAAATATAGAAAGAACAAGATTTGGTGATAATGGGAAAGTCAATTCACCCCCATATTGAGCTAAACCCATATACAGAGGTGGTACATTTTGCACATATGGTGAAACTACAATGGGAAAATCAGAAGTATAGAACACAGGGGCATCACTTGTCCAAAAAATGAATATATTTTTGGCTATTGCATCTGCGAATTCCATCATAAGTTCTCCATCAAGAAAAGAATGGTTAGCGTGAAGTGCGGCTTTTTCACATGAAATTCCTATATCTAAATTCCGAAATTCATTGTCTCCCGCTTGCTTTGCCATAAATTCCTTCATCATATCAATATATGCACGTTCTGTCCGAATAGAATCATCCACTATATAGTTGCCTATTTGAGGCAATCTAAAATATTGCGTTACAATATGTAACGCTAATTCCCTTTTCTCAATGAATTGAAGTCGGTAATGCTCTTTCCCTGTTTTCCATTCTATCATAATCTCATCTAACTGTTTTAGGAATTGAGCATAATAAGGTTCTACAGTATTAGCAAAATGATCAGATTCAATTGATAATTCATTTATAACACCGTGTCCCTTCTCATTATTACTTTTCACGTACTCTTTAGATAGTGAGTAAAGATCGTCCTCACAACATACTGACATTAGCGATGCATTGTAACTTTCACTTTTGCATTTATCGTATGTAAAAATGCTTCTCTCATTATTAGAGAATCGCTTGAGATAACATCTAGGAATATAATGTTGTTTCATAATCAATGGATTATTATTTTTTATAAAAGAGTATATATGGAGGGCGACTAAGAAATGCGTTTATTGATATTCTCTGTTTTATCATATATTTGTCGCAGTACCTCCCTTTAATACAGATCTCCAAAGATTTTTCACTGCATAATTTCTTTAAGTCATTCGTACTATCAAGTAAATAATAAAGTTTATCCCCGGGCTCTATAATAACAGGTTCATCATTCAGTATCTTTAAATACTCTTTATTCTTCATATGATTGGGCAATACATCAATAAAATCGCCATTTAAGCTTATTCGAACATTCCAAGCACATTGTTTACCAATGTTACTTAGACAAAGGCATGTGTGCAAGTCATCGCTCACTAATGTCCCATGTACCCTAGCTCTGATATCCTCATTCCTCTGTTTTTCTATCCTTATTTGCAAGATGATAGATATAATAATGGTTATACCTGTAAGTATTACCATCATTACGCCTGAGTTATTTATAAGCCATGCCCAAATCTCATTCATGACCTTTTTATTCTTGTTTATTATTAATTAAATACTTATCACAGCAGAATCGTTGAAGCCGGTATTTTCTCCGAAGCATACATAGCCGAGTGGATTGCTGATGAGGTGGGTGTTGCCAATCATAAGGTCGGTGGGATGATGCGAATGGCCATATATCCATGCAGAGATTCGGCTGTCGGCTATGTAGTTGCCGAGTTCAGTTGCATGTGCAGCGTTCAGTACGTCACCGGCATGCCTTTGTTTGAGTGCTGAGAACGTGGGGAGATGATGAGTTACGACAACTATCTTCTCCGCATCGCTCTCTTTGACTGCCCGTTGGATGAAAGCGAAGTTCTTTTCAAACTCATCGTTTATGTTTTGGGGAATCAAGCGACGTTTGTTGTAGAGAATCTGCGAATAATCGTTCATGCCATTCTGGATTGAGAACTCATCGACAATCGGTATTCTTGACCATAGGGTTGAAAGAATGAAATCGACATTGCCGATGCGTACCACCTTATTGTGATAGTAGCCAACGTTCGGCAGAAACATCTTTTGCCAACTATCGCCCTGCGCTGCTATATCACCGTTGTTATAAAACTCATGGTTGCCGGCTATCATCAGAACCTGACGATAGTTTTCAGATGCCCACTTCCAGAACTTGAGATGCGGAATGGTAGAATCCACGAGATACCCTACATCACCGGCTATGACAAGCACATCGCCGACCGGCTCAAGCGGCAGCGATTTCATGAAGCGCATGTTCTCATGAAACTCCATGTGCAGATCGGAACAATATTGTATTTTCATTTTCAGGGCTTTCTTTAGTTTATCCTCCGATAGGATTACACTTTTTCGACCGAATAGATCAATCCCCGTTACATTTTTTCAAGCGAATAATTGCAGGGTCGCTACATTTTTTCAAACGAATCAGCTTAAATCCGGTGTCATCACATATCTTCCAAAGTCAATAGCTTTGTCTCGACATCATATTTCATGAGGAGACAGGACTTGATGCGCTCTACCTTCTCCATAAATGCCTTATGGTCGTAGTTGCGGCATTGGCGTTTTACTTCTGCGACCACAGCAGCCTTGTCATCGACCTTGATTCCAACTATATCTATTTCGTTGGCTTCTTTGCCTTTTTTACGCTCCCACCACGAGCCGATATTCATATATTCGTGGCTTTCCATCATCTTGAGACGGAAGTATTTTTCAAGGATATGACCGGAATAAGTCGGATAATCTGACACGACAATTTCACGAAGGCGGTCATAATTGCCCATTTCAACCAATGTCTGGTTGCGGTCGAAATAGTTAAACCAGAATTTCAGGAAATTGTCGGTTATCTCATATTGCACATTCTGCGAACGCGGCTTCGACATGATAGGACGTACCCGCTTGATAAGTGAATAATCCTCAATCAACCGCTTAAGATGGCCTGCCACAGTCACACCTCCCAATGCGCTTTCAATCGCACCCTGAGTGTTCGTACCGGCTGCGATGCAGCTGAGCACTGAGAAATATAGCCCATAGTCCTTGCCGAATTCTTCTATCAGCAGGTTGCGCCCTTCATCTATAAACGGCGAGTTCTCCCTGACTACATAGTTGAACATCCCCTCAATCGATAAATCCGCGTCCTCGCACAAGAGTTCTATATACTTCGGTACGCCTCCGGTTATGCAGTAGAAAGCGAGCAGTTCGTCATTGGTGTAGTCCGGACGGAAATCTCGCATAATTTCCTTCATGGTTTCCGTTCCGAAACCGGACAGACGTATGGTAGCGTCCGCTCTGCCAAACAACGGCTCGTGATAACTTTCAAAAATCTTGTGCATCATCGAATAAACCGAACCCATCAGCAGAAGATTCACATGCGTATCGTTGCGGTATGTATCCCAGATATTCTGCATATCGCTGAATACCGACGGATAGACATTGAAAAATTCCTGAAACTCATCAATAATCAGATTAAACTTGCGAGTCTTTGCAAGTTCCATCATCATCTGAAACAGCGACTTGAAAGTCTTTATTTCCGACGGCACATAGCAGCTGAGAGCTGATGAAATAAGTCCGGCGAACTCTTCGCACAAAGCCGCCTCGTTTTTACGACTTACAAAAAGATACACCGTAGGATACTCCCCCTGCGTAGCCCGCAGAGCAAGCGATGTCTTGCCTATGCGACGCCGACCGGTTATCACTGTCATTCTCGACCGGGATTCAAAGGCTCGCCCTTGTATCCGCTTTAATTCCTCTATTTCCTTAGTGCGATTATAGAACTTCATATTTTATTACCACAGTAATCATTACCACGGTAACAAAGTTATAAATAATCTTTGAGATGACCAAATCAAATTAGGATATTACCCTGAAAATCGCTATCTTTGCGGGTACAAAAACATAGGCCCGGGAGGGTCTGAAAAAGCGATTTTCAGAAGGTAAAAACGGAGCAATTTCGGGCTTTTGTACCCGAAGGATTGCAATCCGTTGAGCGGCAACGTGGTCTACGCACTGCATCGGGAAATAGTAGGTTTATGGAAGCTGTGAGTCGTGGTGAATGCTCGTAACTGGTTGATTGATTACTGATTGTAAGACCCCAACTGATTAAATTTAAATAATGTGGTACGATTGAATTTGACGAATACATAGCCCATGGGAAACCGGGACAGAAGGAGAAAGATGATTCTTGGCAGACTGTTTTCGGTCTTACTCCTATCTATCGACGCATATTTGAGGATTATTTTGGGTTTGCCGTCAACTTAGAAATGTGGAATTTTCTAAAAAGGAATGGGTATACCCGCACAACATTCATGGTGTTTTCGCAATGCACTTGTAAGAGCATCATATAAGTGGATGAATATCTCGCTTACGACTGAATTTGTGGAACGATTCTTTCGCAATTTAATTACCGGCGAAAAGAATGAGTTTCAAGCATTCACAGTCAAGAGTATTATCTCAGGTCTCGTTGAGAAAGGAATAATAATCCGCAGTAACTGTCGTCGCAACGGTTGGTGGGAAATCTTGTCAAAATAATAACGGAAGAATTTGAGATGAAAGCATTGACATATACTGCTCCGGGGCGGTTTGAGTTGATTGAGAAACCGAAACCGGTGATTTTGGATCCGAAAGATGCCGTAGTGAGAGTTACTCTTTCGAGCATCTGTTCGTCGGATCTGCATATTCTGCATGGGGCTGTGCCTAAGGCAGAAGTTGGCATCACCGTTGGGCATGAACTGATAGGTGTTGTTGAGTCGGTAGGTGCGGAAGTCACCAAGGTAAGGCCTGGGGACAGGGTTGCCGTGAATGTCGAGACATTCTGCGGCGAGTGCTTCTATTGCAAACGGGGGTGCGTGAACAACTGCACTTCCGGCGGATGGATGTTGGGATGCCGCATCGACGGCGGTCAGGCGCAATATGTCCGCGTGCCGTATGCCGATAATGGACTGACGCCGATTCCCGATAACGTGAGCGACGAACAGGCGCTGTTTGTCGGCGACATTCTCGTAACAGGCTATTGGGCAGCCAAGATTTCTGAAATTTCCGAGGAAGATACGGTACTGATTATCGGTGCCGGACCGACAGGGTTGTGCACTCTGGAATGTGTGCAGCTGTATCATCCGCGACAAATAGTGGTATGCGAAGCTGATGAGACTCGTCGTGAATTTGTTCGGCAGCATTATCCGGGTGTCAATGTAGTCGAGTCGTGGGAATGTGATGAAGTTCTTGATGAACTGACTGATGGCCGTGGAGCCGACCGCGTGATTGAGGTCGCCGGAGGTGAAGATACGTTTGAACTCTCGTGGCATTGTGCACGACCCAACGCCATCGTCACGATTGTCGCCCTCTATGAAAAGGAACAGATATTGCCGCTGCCATGGATGTATGGTAAGAACCTGACATTCAAGACCGGCGGCGTCGATGCCTGCGACTGCGACAAAATCATGCAGCTGATTTCCGAAGGCAAGATTGACACAACCCATCTGATAACCCACCGTTACCCTCTCAGCCGTATCCAGGACGCTTACGACCTCTTCGCCAACCGCGCCGACGGCGTCATCAAAACCGCCATCCATACCGATTAAAGTACATAATCGAAAACTTTATAAACATAAAGACAGCGGCATCTCGTTTGCTAACAAGACGCCGTTGACAATGTTGATGCTTATTCTGCTTCAAGCTGCTCGCGAAATACCATTTTGGTCTCGCACTTGAAGTCTACACGGCTGTATCGTTCGCCGGAGCACATCTCACAGCTGCAAGGTTGTCCAGTGGTTCGATACACCTGACACCATTTCACCTTCTGGAGTTCTTTCCACGTTTCGGCCTCACGAATTGTTTCGGTAGCGGGATCTTCAATGTATGCCGGTGAAAATGCTCTGAAGATAATGCGTAACCGATTACGCCACACGCGTTTCTTCTGAATGCGTCGCCACGCACGAGTTGATGTTCTGTCCATCGTCACGTTCAATTATTGATCAATACCAGCCTGCATGTCAATGGCGATGACTTCGGTCTTGACGGGGGACTGTCATCTGATGTAGAAAAGAGCGACGTTTACGACAGAACCGGCCACCCCTGTCGTCTGGATTTTGAGAGATTCGGAGAGAATCGGCTTGGTAAAAAAACGGATAGACAGAATCTTAAACAAATACACTGGTTTCTCTAAAGGCTCAAAGCAACTGGTTGACCGCAGTTTTCTCACCGACAAACTGAAGCGCAATTATGTCCGCATCGTAAACGAGCGCATAAGCCGATTCAACAGAATATACGAGATATAAGACTCCTACAAATTATGAAGCTTATAAACAATATCAGACGTTTTGGAGATAACATCTCTCAATGGTTTTCTTATCTTCCAGTTTTATGGAGAGCCTACGATTTTGATTACTCCAGCAAATAATATTGGTGCCGCAAAGATATTATAAGACACTAACCCCTAAGCAACTTTCAGAAATCGCTGAAGGGAAACCTTTTCAGAATCCGACCTGTTTGCTTAAATGCAAAGCTCCGACTTATTTCGTTTCTGTTCATGGGATAAAAAAGTCAACTTTTGTAGTTTTGCAGCAGGCAAAGAGCCATTGCCGAGCCTCGACTATTCGGGTATGTGTGCGGCAATATCTAACGTTATTTTTAGAGAGTGTTTGGATTTAAATCAAATTAAGGCTGAGAGGATTTTTTGAGGGAATTCCGCGAGTTGAAGAAGGAGCATAGCGAGCTATGCGACTGATGAAACTTGGCGGAATTGACCAAAAAAGACCTCAGGATTAATTTGAAGTTTTCCTTGCATCTTCTTTTATTGTTAATACGGTTTAAATTCAAACGCTCTCTTAGATTATGCATAAATTTAGATCATGCATAAATAATGTACAGTAATAAGCAACTTCTTTTTGAAAATGCCTATTGAGAAGACGGTCACGTTGTGGAATAGTATTCATTCTTACGTACCATTGCGTCGGCTGTCTGAATAAATTGCTACTTTTGCATATTGCTATTCTTGATATGTTTGGTGACAACACAATAAACCATTCATGGTTGAATCCTATAAATGTAATCAGTCCTAATTTTTAAATTGTCTTATGAAGTTTAGCTGACAGTAATGATTTACAATTTCCCTGATAATTTTTTGACTGGATTTCCTCGTTCAAGTTTGTCATGATTGCTCCACTGTCGGTACAAAGAATCGGCTTGGGCTTTATCATTCCGGCGACATAGTTTAAGTAGCAGGCGTTCACGGGCACGGGCTTTGTTTTGCGACTGAGAACGTTCGTCCGAGCATTTTACCGCAATTCCGGATGGAATATGGGTTGCGCGGACTGTGGTCTCTACTTTATTGACGTTCTGCCCCCCTTTTCCTCCTGACCGACATGTTTCGTAAACGATATCAGATTCGGCTATTTCTGGCAACTCTACTTCGTCAAAGAAATTGACACCCACAAACCAATTGCTGCGTTTGTGTCCGGGGCGATAGGGATTTGCTGTTGAACGCCATAATACAGTACCTTGCCATTCTTTGACGATGGTTTCGGATATAGGCTCGTCTGTGACGAATGTCATGGACATATAGCAGCCTTCAACCTGATTATGCGGCTCGCAATCGGCAAGTTGAAGTGACGGGATAGCCTTGACAATCTCACGCGCGACGAGAGTCACGGCTTTTGCGCATTCCACCGGCCCACGACCCGCGGTGACCTGTATATAGTGTTTCATTCTCCGTTGTCTTTGATATTAAGTTTGGGCTTAATCATAGATATTATGTCAACTGTTGGTTTGATGAGATCCAGGATCTCATCCGTCGGCTTGTAGGCCATAGGAGACTCATCGAGCGTTGCTTCGCATATAGATGTTGAGAACACCCCCGACATAGTTAGTCTGTATTCGTCCATATTAATCTGTTTTTTGGCTTGAGTCCGGCTCATGATGCGTCCGGCACCGTGGGGTGCGGAATTGAGCCATTGTTCATTACCTTTGCCGACGCAGATAGCAATTCCATCGCGCATATTGAAAGGAATCACAACCTTTCTCCCTTCGGAGGCATCAATCGCACCCTTTCGGAGCATCGGCCGTTCGTCGGTCATTGAGATATAGTTATGCGTGGTGTATATCGACTCCGTGCATTTGGCCTTGCAAAGCTTTCTGAGGATTGCGAAGATGCGGTCGCGGATTATCTGATGGTTATATAGTGCGTATGCCTGCGCAATCACCATATCCGAGAGATAACCCTTGAGCGAATCTCCCCAAAGGAAACCTATGTATTTGGCACACTTGGGATTCTGAGCTATGTTATGCCAGTGGTTTGCTTCCTTTACGCCGAGATTGCGCGAGCCGCAATGAATCGTCAGCCAGCCTTCGCCTGAAGCTTCATTCTCTCCGTATTCGATAAAATGGTTGCCGCCGCCGAGGGTGCCGATACTCTTATAGAATATACCTTCCTGCAGTTTTATCCGGCGGCAGAAGTCGGTGATAAATCGCGAATCAATCCGTGGAGCTTCGTTAATAAAATCCGGAGCGGTGGAACGTGCTTTCTGATATTGAGAATTTATGAAACGGAATAGTTCCTTCTCGTTGAGTGAGTTATTTGCGCAGATCTCAGTTCCCATTGGAATCGCCTCCCTGATACGATGGTCGAGAATGGGAAAATCCTCGGGGTTGACCGGAGCCGATAGCCGGTGTATGGAAATGGTGCAACCAATGTCAACGCCGACATGATCGGGATTGACATACATTCCAATTGGATATGCAGTGCCAACATTGCAGTTGTTTCCGGCGTGAACGTCAGGCATCTGAACCATCGGTACTTTCTCCATTGCCGGATGGTCGCAAAGTTCCTTAAGCCAGTCGATGGCCGTCTCTTCAATATTTTCGGTGAAAATCTCAACCGAAGTTGTTCTTCCTGTAATTATCATATTTTTTTCACTAATCTTTTTCAAAAAATTCTGATGAAAACCATGCCACGATATCCCAATTCTCAGGAGTAACAGACAGAACGGTATCATTAGAAGCGAGTTTTACCTCGTTTCGTTGTTTCTGCTCTTCAGTTTGTTCCAACCGACGATAAACAGGTTCAATTTCTATGTTGCCCTCTCCATCCATTGCGCCCCACAATCCATCATCTCCTTGAAAAAGGGTCAGGGGCTTGACTCCTGAAAAATTAGGCAGCGGTTCAGGCTTCGGCTTATATTTGCCGGGTAGATGTCTTTTTCTTGCAGGCATTTTTATAGACTCTTATTTTTATATAAATAAATCCTTTAAATCCTTTCCATCGGGACGCCACCAGTCGGCTCTGTGTGCACGTTTCCTATCATTACGAATCAACTGGAAAGAACAGTCACGACTGTCGGTCTCGTACGAATCGTAAATAATTTTAGAATATCCATAGTCCGTAAGGATTCCGACTTTATTTCCAATCCGCAGCATGAAGAACATAGATGGCATTTCTTCGGGATCATCAACCATAAAGTCATCTTCATATATGTCATCAGCAATACATGGCATCAATGACTCTATTGTAACAAGGGATTTTGCATCACGGGGTTTAGCATTTATAGATTGCCTTATAGCTCGGAGCACACCCCATTTCATGGTCTTATAATCCTGCACGAAAAACATTCTCCGCTCCCAACGTTCGGGGATAATGGCTGTATAACAAAATTCTGTCATCAAAACAGGAGATGGACCAAGTGAAACGAGTGCCCATCCTTCACCATTTGATACCGGAACAAAGTCTGGTTTATCGCTTACTGCATCAAACTGAATAAAGATGTCCTCAAAATTATTGGGAAGCAATTGCTCTCCGGTCGGGGAAACGAGACCTGTAGAATGTGCTTCACCTGATTTACAGGGGCGCCAGTCATAGTTGTTTTCGTATGCTTGCAATTTATTATACCTCTTACGCTCTTCAAGACGCCCAAACATAGATGGATTTTCTTCTTTAAGGTTCAAGTATTCACTGACCTCCTCTTCTGTCGGGAGAATGCGAAGATTTGTATTATAAACACAACTTCGCCAATAATTCATATACCCATAATAACCTTTCTGTCCAGGTAAGGTTGTAATAGGAATAACCTCGCGTCCAAACAGTTTAGCAATCTCCACAATCATTTTTTTCTCATCATTTTATCATATTGCTCCATGTCAGGAGTCCATCGAAATTTGCCGTCGCCTTGCATACACCACACGTCCATTACTTCTTTGACATGGTTGGGCAGTTGGTAATCAGTGCCAATACGCTGATGCTCCAGACGGCGAAAACGTCGATTACACTGGCGTTTACTCTGTTTCTGCGACCGACCGGCATAGGTAGTTACCGGTGTCTTTTTTCTACTTCGTGACATGGATAAGTTACTTGATGTTACGAAATGAAGTCCTGCGGTCGAACCCGGCAGACTCCGCCTTTTGAATGTCGGTTCTCTTGTCCGTTATCTCCGTATCATTCAAAGAGGATATGTAATTGCTAAGCTCCTGATATAACTCTTGCGGGGGAATTAGCGAGGTGATTGGAGTACCTGCGAGGACAGGATTAGGGATAGCATCATGCTTCTTAATCCTTATATCCCATTTCTCTTCACGCCAAAAGGTATAATTGGCATAAGCCGAGAAAAAAGTTATAGGAGTTTTCCCTAATCTCTGACTCTTGGCTATCTCTTTTGTCTTGACTATTTCCCAATCCAGGCATACCTCATCGGATTCATTTAAATAACGGTTGACTTGAAAGAAGTACCATTTTAATCCAACCTCAAGCATACAATGCAGTTCAGTCGCCAGATATTCGGTTACCCATTTCCAATGGCGTCCAATCCATTTACGAGTTCGGACTTCTTTCTTTGGAGCATCTTTTTCGAGTATTGCATGATTAAAGAATACCGAGTCGGAATTTGACAGCATGGTAAACTCGCGTCGGTCATAAACGACCTTATCGTCTATACCGTAAATTCCTGTCAGGTAGTCATAATAATCTTTGTTGTTGCGTGCTGTCAAGATTTTCATACAATGAACTTTTCAATTATTTTTCTGGAATAGCTCCTCATATAACTTGATGTTTTCCAATTCATCCCAGACTCTTACTTTCGAAGGAGTCTGGTCAAGGTCATAAATAAGAGCATCGGCTATTGCAAGTAAAAAGGGGGAATGAGTGGCAATAATAAACTGACAATTAAAGAAACGTGTATAGTCAACAATCATTTTTGCCAATTCTTTTTGGAACTTAGGCGACAGACTGTTTTCGGGCTCATCCAGAATCACCAATGTGTCCTCTGTTATATTGCTTTGGAAATAATCAAATGCCAATTCTCCATTACTGCGTGCTTCCTCATATTTTTCAAGTGCGTTGTAAATCCAGCGCTCGTAACTCCATATGTATCCGGGGGTACTTTCGAGATTATTAAAGAATCTGTCATACAATTCGGGGTTGGCATTCCGGATATGTTCTTTCACCCGCTCGTTGTGCTGACGCACTTTCACGATACCATGCATCACATCCTCGCTGCGGATAAAGCAGCTTTCTTCCGGTATATCACAATGCTCGTTAAAAGATGCCGTGACTTCATATCTGCAACTGTTGATAAATGGCTGCATGGATTCCGCATCATTTCCTTTATCATTCATACAGATATTCAGCTTTCTCGCTATTATGTTCAGTAAGGTGGATTTTCCCGAACCGTTGCTGCCATAGAGTATCGTTATGGGGTCAAACACAAGTTCCTTCATTTGCTTGGAGGCAAGAAGACCGTAAGGATAAGATGGTTTATTCCCCATTTCGGGCAATATGAATCTTTTCAAATATAATTTCATCTTCCACAACTATATCTGTCCGACATTTTAGAAATAATCGATGCTATTTCATCCCGCAATGACTGTGGCGCGATAACTTCAAGTTGGTCGCGGTGAAGAAGCAGTTCCTGGATGAAATCGAATGTCGGGACAAGACGGAGGCTGAAGTCCGTATGTCCGTCATTCGTTTCCAGTTCATGCTGCGTCGGATGCAACGGCAGAGAACGGAGATAGCCCGGCAATTCAGCGTAGGCGCGTATATGGATATTCTGTACTTTACGTTCCACGCCAGCAATTATTCCATATACGTCACGGAAATAATCTGCGGGTGAAAAGTCATTCGGATATTCAAATTTCTCGCCTGCAATGTCAAGGCTTGTGACACGGTCAAGAGAAAAAATTCGGTAACGGTTATCATACACTAATGCCAACACATACCAGCGACGTTTGAATAGCTTAACACATAACGGACTGATACTTCCTTTGAATTTTAAACCGACGAAATTTTCGTATTCAATATTCAATTTGTGATTTTGTTGAAGCGCCCGTAAGATTGGTTCAAGCCATTCACGACCTGATGGTATGTATTCCAACAAAATTTTATCTGCGATGGCAGCGTTGCCGAGCAGTAATTCTCCGAGTGAAAAACTGTCGAGAACCCACTTTGTAAGAGTATTTCTTTCTATAGTTTCGGGATTAGCGATGGAGTATAGATTTAAACCGCGCCCTCTGCGACATTCGATTTCAATCCCGAAATGTCGAGCAACTGCCTGACAGTGATTATAAAATGTGCGTTTTGTAATAACGGAGCCATTATCGTTGAAAGAAGATTGCTCCCAACGCTCTGCAATCTCATCGAAGGTCATCTCACCATTGCTATTCAGTGTATTGATGAGCCAAAGATAGCGCTTCAAAAGTAATTCAACCATTGTAGTTTTTCCTTAATAAATTAAAATGGAGTTATATTATGCTCTCGCTTGATTGTTTCTAAGATTGGTGTTATATCATAAGATTTCTCAAAACTTTCTATTTCTTGATTAATGATGTATGAATAATACGTGTTTAGATATTCTATTTGATAAAGCAGCCATCCCAAAGCAAGTGAGAAATCATAGTCTAAAAGGGATTGTGACCGGAGAGATATGAACTCCCAGATTTTACAAACCTCCGATTCCTCGTATCCATTCGACACACCTGATTTGACAAACTCATGTCCAAAGCTTCGAGCTTCAGCATCACACTTCCTTAAATTCCGCACTAAAATATGGGCCTTTTCTTCTGTTATACCTGAAATGTGTGTAATCAGTTTCTCAGCTTGTTCCCGATAGACAAGCAGGCCATTCGTGTTGTTTGTAATCTCAGAGAATAATGAGTCATCCTTGGTTATTCCTGTAAACTTCCTTGAAAAGTATTTTTCAATTAGACTTTCAGCATAAGTCGGCTCAATCTCCATGCAAAAATTATAGGACAGTGCAATCAGAAAAGTCAGATCCTCAAAGTTTAGATTTTTATATTTTATTATCTGCTTGATGATTGTTCTTGAGAGAGACATAGAGAACCAATGGGCACAGCTGTTTAAAAGGTGTTCGATAACTGTAGAGTCATTGGACTTTATTTCCGGATTCCCAATTTTGTCAAGTAACGCGCCGAATGACTGATGCATTACTGCCAGTCGTGGCTTAGCCGACGCCTCCCCCCAATAATGAGAGAATATCAACTCGGGCGATATAGGAAGCTTTTTATTAGTCATAATTATTTCTTTTACAACGCAAAGTTAGACCATTAATCGGCAATACCGTTTCCGATTAAAATCAAAGTAAAAAAATCGGCAAAATTATTTCTGCCGATTCTCTAAATGCAGGCTATTCGGTCAAAGTTTCTGAATAGTGAAGGCGCTCGTTGAAATGGAGATACCCGTAATTTTTATACCTGACTGAAGGTCGTAGGCGACAAGAATATCGTATATTTGGTACCCATCCTTCGAGATCTGTACTGTCGTTCCTTTAGCGATGCCTTTGCTGCCGCCGATGTTGCGGTTGGCCGTAACTTTAAATACGTAAGGCATAGTTTTATGGGTTTGGTCTCCGGCAAACATAGGACTTAATGATACGACATTCGTTCCGATGGCCACATATATCTCTACTTATTTATGTGCTCGAAGATTTTATTCAAATATAATTCCACCTGTCGGTCTACATCAAGTTTTCCATCCTCTCTAAAATATGCCTTTATTGCCCCCTGCGCTGATCCTGAAAAGTGAGGCATTTCTATGATTTCTGGTAAATCCTTACAAAATCTACTTATTTCATTTAATGCTTTTGAGGCCTTTTTACCCATTGCCACTATGATATCGGGGTTAACAATGGTAATTTCCCGAGAAAGTATCTCGGCGAAGCGTTCATAGTGCTCATTTTTAAAGGAATATGGTTTCTTTGCTTTCCCCTCCCCTTTGATATAAAGCTTAAAAATATCTGTCAGATAGACACCGCAATCCTCAGTAGTTAATTTTTCGATTAAGTTATATAATCTTTTTCCACCTCTACCGTTTAGTCTCCATTCATAAGAGTGTAAACCAAAAGGAGAGGAACAGATAGCATGCGGACAGTCTTTATACCATTTAGGATTGCGCAAAGGATCCTGAGCAACTATCATTATTCGCCATTTTGAATGAGCGAGATTAAACCAAGTTGGCATATCAATACCCATGGCAGCTCCCCCCTCTTTTCCATTCCGTTCCATGTACTCTCCTCGAATACTCTGGAAATAGTGATGAGTTATAGGAATTGGAACTGAAGTTGTGTCCTTATAGTTATTATAAGGCATGAGACCATCACTGAATTTCCATTCATTGCAATGTGGATACTTCTTCTTCCCATCTTCAGTTACATTGTTAAAATTAAACTGGAAATCCTTATAACGTCTTAGTATCAGATTATGCTGATCTGTGCCCAAAAGATAATCGGCAACTAAACTGCATATTTGGGAAAAGCCGTTATCGTCAAAATTATCAAGAAATTTTTGTTCCATTTTACTTATTAATTATCTGTGAATATTATGTTCGGTATATTGAGATTTGTATAATCAGCGTTCATAATCGCTCCATTGGAGAATGTTACACGGTTTTGTCCCGTGATTCCATGCTGGACATGTATATGTCCAAAAAGATGGGCTTTTAGATTATGGAGTGATGGAAGTCTTTCCAGTATTTCCTCCGAGCCATAGTTTATATTATCGTCGAAATCAAGGATTCCATAGGCTGGTGAATGGGTAATCAGAATGTCGGTATCTGTTGGAATTTTGGCATAGTTGCGGCTTTGTCGGTCTGTCACGCAGTCGCCCATGAACATCGGGACGCCGTAGAATTTCAGTCCGTCAATCTCAATGCCGGAGTTGCACAGGTAATGCACATTATCGTCAAGGCCGTCGATGTTGGCTCCATAAAGGCAGTCATCGTGATTGCCGCAAATGAAAATCTTATGGCGATACGGCAGATCGCAGAACCAGTTTAGAAAGTCAATCGCTTCCTCCTCGCTACCGACCATGCAGAAATCGCCGGAATGTACCACCACATCGGCCTCGGGCAAATCCCGAAGCCGATGATGGCAACCATGAGTATCAGAGAGATGGAGTATCTTCATGTTCTTAAAATTTCAGTTCACGATATGGGAAGATATAAATCCGCTGAGCAGTGGTATCGGAAGATGTTTCTATAAATCCAGTCTTAACTTTAACAAGAGGTCTGACGATAACAGAATCCCAGTCCCAATCACATAAGTCAGAAACAAATTTATTTATCTTTTTCTCATCTACCACTCCGTTTTTCCTATGACATTCTTTGAAAAACTCCTCTGATACCGGGCCAACAAATGTACATGGCATAAGCACTTCATTTTCAATAATGGCAAGGACTTTATCTCCAGGAGAAAAGGCACATTTTTCTTGATAGCTGTTACCATCCGGGGCATGCTCACCCTCTGAATATTCGGAGTATTCAGAGAAATCCGGATTATAGACTACATATAGAAACGGAGCCATATCTTCATCGGATTCAATAGCGTAGCCCAGCAAACGCTTTGGAGCATACACGACATGATGTAATGCAAAATCGGCATCCTTCCAACATTGGAACTCACCAAGACTACGTTCATCGAGAGCCCAATATCTTAATCCTTCAGGATTGTCAATTACCGTGTCCGATTCCTCCGGTTTTTTATACGCGTAAATTATTGCTTCTGTGGTGTCAAGCCAAGAATCTCTTATCGCCGAGAAAGATTCCCCGTCATTAAGAAGAATCACGGGCCATTTATCACAGAATAAATCCGCAAAGGCACGTGGATTATCAGTGTGGATAGGAATAATGGCTTTAGGGTCAAGTTCCGAAATCAGCTCGCCGAGACTCTTCATGTCACAGTGTCCGCTTGTGTGCTTATACCGATATTCATTGCCGACAGATTTTGCAAGAGCAGGATTATATGCTGCCTTCGACTCATCGAGGTATCCATCCCACATAGAGAGGTATTTTACTCTACCTTCATCTGGAAGTTTATTCAGAAGATTATCAAAACGCTCGCCCTGTCGTGCGACAAGTACATATCCGTGATTAGTAACGAAATCTATAAATTTATTGTTGGCAACAAATTCGGTGCCTCGCTGTATAAGTATTTGTGGTTTATGTCCTGCTATGTAATTATAGAGAAATGATTTTCCCCAGACGGCATCTCGTCCGGCTACAATATCCATGATTCGTTTCTGATAAGCATCTACATAAAACGGTCGATGTGCTCTTATGGCCGCATGATATAGACTGAACAAACGGTCTATGTTTGTTGACGAGACATATACAACATTGTATTTATTCTCTGTAAAAGCCTTTTCAAACTCCTTTTGAAGTTCATGCTCAGGTATAAGAGTGGCTTCCGGTCTATTGACATTTGTGGCTTCACAGACAACGTAATCAGCCCTCTCTACATATCTTTCAATAACCTTTCCCAACTTACCGCTACGGAAACCGTGTTGACGGAAATCGCCTGAATGAAAGACCTTCAGTCCTTTAGCCTCAATGCAGAACGCATACGCATCAAAGGCCGAGTGGTCAACCACTATCGGTGTAATTTCAAATTCGCCGAAAGTGAAACTTGTTATGGGTGTAAATGTATTGACACGGTTAAGACGCTCAGACATCTTGCGACGCTCTTCACTGACTCCGCTTAAATGATCAGCAAGTACTGATGCTATTTCCCTTGCCATATTACCTATGTATATGGGAAGTTCAGGCGGCAATTCAGTGATTTTACCGATATGATCACCATGATAATGTGTGATTAGAAGAGCACTTTTTCGTATATCGCCACAGGTCAGTCCATCTATCTCCAACTTATTGTCAGAAACGGGAGCACCAGGCAACTGTTCGCCGTAATCGACAAACAGCTTCCATCCATTAGACTCGTATTCCGTTACGCATCCTCCTATCTGATAGGAGCCGCGATGAACTGTGATTCTCATTTTAATTTTTCTATTAACTGTTTGCGATTGAGCATGGAACTTTCATAAAGGCCATATCCCATAAACGAACTGGTTGCAAAAATGAAGTCATTATCAAACTGGCTTATCTGCTCCATCAGAGTTGTACTTTTCTGCTTATAATCAGCTATAATAAAACCAAATTTAACAGAGACATTTTCTGCCAGCATCTTTATGGCTTTATCGTCTTTAATCAACTCCTTAACATACTTTAATCCACCAATTTTCGAGTTAAAAAATCCAGTTAGACAAGCCTGCTGAACAAACATAGTGATTATGTCCTCCTTAAATTTCTTCAATTGGACAGAGTCGTTTTGGAAGTTGGCGAAGTCTCTTATGTGACTTTTAAGATCTGCTGATTCACTCGTTGCATTTTTTGTACCTCCTACAGCGCCTTTACCCAATTTTAACTCAAAGACAGCAATCTCGATATTAAATTTCTTAAAGTTTTTCCTTTGTTGTGATTCTGATAGCCATTTGATAGTTACCAAATCAAATTTTGATGTTTTACCTTCTACCGTTACACCATACTCTTGGTCAACAACGAAATAATCGGTATCATTTGCCTCTCGACTACAATTGTTGACTGTTGCGATTTCTTGGCGTATGCGTTCTTCCTGTCGCTTGTTATCGCGCCTGCTAATCAGACCTATTGCCAAATCAAGATAGTCTTGCAGATTACTTTGAGTAATTCCAGATTTAATAATAGATTCCAATATCAGCTCTGATGTTTTTATATATTGTCTTGACAGTGGTGTCAGACAAAAAAGCCCGGTGCTCTCGTCATACTTGATGGACAATATTTTGCAACCTTGAAAATATACTCTCAGTGATGTGCCATCCATTGCCAAAGAGAGGCATCTATATTGTGCAATAGTTGAAAGTATCTGACTTCCAACTGGCGTTTGAAGCCATACAAAGAATTTTTGAGTTAGTCTTCTTGCCATAAATATCCTTGTGTTAGTATTGCAAATTTAGTGATTCTCAGTGGGTTTACAAAGTTGGTTGTTATAATTCTCAATGCCAAGGATTGATTTTAGGTCCTCTTATAATAGCGATGCAAAGTTAACAATACAGTGTCTCATTTATCGAGACATAATAGGAATAGAATAATAAGAGGGTGTTTCATAACAAAATTTTCGACTCCATGTTTAACTTTTGTTATGAGACACCCTCTAAAATAATAAATTGTGCTGTCCCGCAAAATGCTACACTCTCGGTATAATTTTGCGTTCACGAAAGATGTTTGAGATTAGTTTTTAGTGCACAAAATGGTTGCGCAGTAGCAATCTATCTTTGCGGCATAAATCATAAAACAATTTAATATGAAGACAATAGAAGGGTATGACGTGAAAATTTTCACGGACAACATTGAGGAAAATGCGTTGGAGCAGATAAAGGAGCTGCTCTCGATAGATGTGTTCTCCAACAAGAAGATACGGATTATGCCCGACGTTCATGCCGGCGCCGGGTGCGTGATTGGTTTTACCGGCGACCTTGGTGACAAGGTAATACCCAATATCGTGGGCGTTGATATCGGCTGCGGTATGCGTATTCTCAACCTCGGTAAATTGGCAGACATCGACTATCATGCTTTCCATGAGCATATACGCGGCAATGTCCCTTCGGGCAAGATTGTGCGCGAGGATAAGTTTGGCTTCAATCCACTCGTTGACGAGGAGATGGAAATCTATCGAGAGGCGAAGAAGCTTGTGACAGAACTCTATTGCTACCGTGAACTCAAGGATTCGGGGCGCATCAACAAAGCGATAGGATCACTTGGCGGTGGCAATCACTTCATTGAGCTTGACAAGGATGATGAGGGAAATGTGTATCTCGTAATCCACACCGGCTCTCGTAATCTCGGCAAGCAGGTCGCCGAAATCTATCAGGCAAAGGCCGTGAAACATCTTACTGCCGGGGCAGATGAGTTTGAAGAAACAATCAAGCGCACAATCGAAGAGTACAAAGCTGCAGGGCGCCGCTCCGAATTGCAGGGTGTCATAAAGAAAATGCGAAAAGAACATGAGGCAGCCGAACCATCGTTGCCTGCCGACTTATGTTATGTCGAGGGCGAGGCACGTGAGCAGTATCTTCATGATATGCGTATCTGTCAGCGTTGGGCTGCGCTCAACCGTAAGCTCATATCTCTGTTGCTCATGAGGTTCTTCCCGGAGGTGTCAGTTTTGGATGAGTTTGAATCTGTTCACAACTACATCAGCGATGACAACATAATCCGAAAAGGCTCCATTTCGGCTGCCTTAGGCGAACGTTGCATCATACCTTTGAATATGCGCGATGGCTCATTACTATGTACCGGCAAAGGAAATACCGACTGGAACTGTTCGGCACCTCACGGCGCCGGACGAGTATTGAGCCGCACACAGGCCTACGAGAAAATCACTATGGAAGATTTCGAGGCTTCCATGCAGGGCATCTACTCGGAATCGGTCAACGACTTCACCCGTGATGAGTCGCCGATGGTCTACAAGCCCGCTTCGGAGATTATCGCCAACATCGGCACCACCGTCACAATTGACACTATCATACGTCCAATCTTCAACTTCAAGGCATCATAATGAAAACGATACATTCACCCGAAGGAGTCTCGCTCTTGATGGAAAATTTGTGGCTTCGTCATAAAGCCGGGATCAAGCAGCGTCCGAGCAATGTCTATATGGTCGAGTTGCCTCCGCCAACGGAGGAAGAATTGGCTGATGCCCGACGCAAAGCAAAAGAGAACAGTCGTCCCGATGATGACCCTGAAGAGCTATACGGAGCATGGATCTAACTGACTTGTATTTGTTTAAACGAAACTACAGAATGACCATCGATTATGTTGTAAAACATAATCGATGCCTGCGGTGGGACTGAGAATAATTCGTAATTTCGCGATATTAACCAATACCTTGAATATACGAAACAGACAGTTTAGATATACATATTGCAAAAACAGATACCAACCATTTTAAATAATGATATTATTATGAATTTATTTGAAGAAAATGAGAAAATTCTCAAAGAATGGAGGATTTTAGCCGAGGAGTATCAACATGGAGATGTATCTCCGGATGGCGTTTATTATAAAGGGGCAATTTACCTTAATTCTGATGCCAATCAAATGTGGCGATATACTGGAAACGAAGATGAACAATGGTCAAATGCAAAGCGCCGTATACTATTTGTCTCAAAAGAACCCAATGAAGAAAATAATGCGTATGATATGAAGGCCATCGACTTGACTACAAATATAGACGGCTCAAAATCATTTGGTTGCCGATTCAACAAGAATCTTCTCCGTATCACAACTGGATTGAGTACATTAACTAAATCCGGGTATGATTCTTGGGAAAAGGTTAATGACATTGATTACGTAAGTAAGATTTGGCAAGAAACTGCTGTTGCCAGAATTAACCTCAAAAAACATTCCGGAGCTTCAACAACCGATATGAACAAGCTCTTTGAACATTTAGAACTTTATAAACATTTGATTCTGTCTCAGCTTAGATTGTTGTCTCCGAATATTATCGTGTGTTGTGGCGGCAGTAGTAGAATCATGAAATTTATTATTGAAGAGTTCCTAAAAGAAAACCCTTCGGATTTAAAGTCGAAAACAGATAATTGGATTTATTATTCTCCATACAAAGATATCTGGGTGATTGATTCTTATCATATGAACCCTATGTCCAATTCGACTGACGAAGATCTTTATGAGAATGTTATGAAAAACTTATGGCAGGGACTAAATCGAGTTGAGAGTAAAATTTAGATACATTTGCTACTTTGGATCACACATTGCAAAATAATCAAAACTATATTATTTGTAACTTTCGCGGTTTATGTCAAATAAAAGGTAGTCATTAATTTTGCAGAATCGATACATTGTACCGCAAAATGAGACATCGCTGTCGTAATTTTGCGGTACAATAGTATCAGCCCGGTGGCGAAATTGGTCAGACGCGCTTTATATTAGATGGAAAGTGTACCGGAAAGGACATTGTCGGTTCGAACCCGACCCGGGCTGCAAAACAAAAATGCTGCGATTATGAATCATATTGACATGACAGATGAAGAAAGAAGGCAACGTGCAGAAAAAAGGAGGCAAATCAGAGCAGCGAATGCGCAACGGTTTGCTGATTTGCGAGTCCTAATTACCCAACAACGCAAAGACACCATTGAATTGATTCGGCGTCGCCACGCTTACTATACCAAACTTATTAATGACGCCAAAATCAAAACTGCCCAAGATTTCTATGATAGATTCAAAGAGGATTTTGAAATGTATGGAATCAAATTGGAACTCTCAGATGATAAGTCGAGTTGTTCAATCTATCTTGAGCTCGGCGATTACGACTATGAGCAATACTGGGTAGAAGACTGCCTGAATGATAATTTGGCAGTGGTAAGCCCAAATGTTGCCTTCAAAGATTGGTTTACCAATCTCGAAATCAATATATTTACAGGGGAATATCTTTAATATTAAGACAGACAGCTTTTGGCAGTGCTTTACAATAACTTCGCACCATGTTATACAAGGAATACTTCAGCAAATCAGATTTTGAGGACGTCTGGCATACACTTCAATCCTATTATCATGAGCCGGACAGTATCAGGAAATTGTATAAGACACTGTTTTATACAATCCGCAATATGGAAGTCGACGAGACACATTCGAGTACTCCGCTGAAGATTGAGTTTGACTTTGATAATATGATTCATATTGCCGGAGCGCCTGATCCTATAGAACGGCTTGTGGGGCGTGAGGTCTGCTTCGATAAAGACGAAATGATTGAAAAATACACATGCGATGGATCGGCCTTGCGAGTGCCGACAACAGCAGAGTTTTCGGCTCATCTTTTGTATTGGTCTACGTTGTATGATTTCAGGACACAAAATCGTCATCAAAAGGATTTTCAGCAGTTCCTGAATTCATGTGTTGACGGGACTCGGGAGTATTTTCTTGAAAATCCGGGGAAAAAACTAAGCCTAAAGCGGAAAGCTTGTTATTACTGGAAACAGGCCATTGCCAATGACTCGGCCATCGACTGGAGCTACATCCTTGACATTTTGCGCAAGCGAATTGAATATCATATCGGTTATCATAGATATACCGACCGGTTCGTAAACAGCAAACATTATGTATCTCGTATGGAACTTTGCTGCCGGCTGCTTGAATTAGCGGCTGCTGATTACTATGATATGGTTGGAGTGTATGTAAATGCCCAAAACGCATCCCGATACATCGGTCCGATATTCAATCAATATCACTATGATGAAATAGGGAAAGACAACGACAACAATGATTATCCGCTGTCGGAGTTGCGCCGGGCAAAGGCATTAAAGATTCTTTGGAAATTTCTTGACCACAACCTCACCTACTGGTGGGACTAAAATTATATTGAATATGTTTAGAGTAATAGCTTTAGGATATTGGGCCGGCGAGATTATTGACAGATTGCGAGCCAACGGCAATTACGACGACATCCGCTTTGTCTTCTGCGATACTGACAAAAGGCAACTTATGGCGCATGGCAATGAGAACGATGAGCATATCCTGCTTACAGGTATTGCGCAATGTCGTGAGGAGATCCACGATGACAACGAACTTATGACTGTGCTTGTCACAGACTTAGGTGATGAGGTTGTCAGTAAGTTCACAATTGAGATTATCTATGAATTGTGGAGTTATGCCGACCATACATATTGTTTTGCCGGCGGGGCAAAAACAAACTCCTTGGGTGGAAATGATCAGGAGCTGGAACAAATCTTTAAGTGGATAACTGATTATGCTGAAATTACAGTGCTTCAGGATAATGGTCGACTTCATTCAGGCCTTGACAGGTACAACGGTGTTGTACAGTTGCTGAGACTCATCTTACAGCATCCCCGCAAGGGGAGGAGCGAAAATCGTGATGAACTTCCGTTCGGAGTATGGGCTACGGAGAAACAACTGTTCATGGCCCTTAATGCCATGTATTCCAATAATTCTGCGATGGAAAGCTATTACAAAGCAGAAGTGTTTTCATTTCATAAAAGCACGCATGAGTATTGATATGACACTGCATAAACTCTTAAATCAGGTCAAATTTGACAAAGTCTTCTCCGACATTCTGTGTAATGTGCCTGAAGTGGAGAACAAGAAAGTCCGATTCAGATTAGCTTTCGATACTCTGCTCTCCGTTACCCCGGCAAGGGAGAGCGATGTTGTCATTGAAGTACAGGAACAAGATTACTTGGGTAAAGGTGTTCATGGTATATGGATCAATACCGACACAGACTGCGATTCGAGACTTTGGGAGAGGCTTCTTGCCGGTCACATAAGGCGAGAACCGACATTCAAAAGGCTTGATACGAGTAGTAAAATAACCAATGAGATGATTGTTGCGGATTTACTGTGGCTGTTGGTCTCTTTCGATTTTCCGAAGAAGGCGACGGCTTTTTCCGGTTTTTTACTCAATAACCGAAGACAGCCGAAATCCTCCTTAACGGAGAGAATCGAGGAAATCTGCAGCTATATCGATTTACATCAGGTTTCAGAAATATCCCACGAAGATATCTATCATTACAGAGATGCAGGGAATTTAGCGTGGATTGCTAACCTTACCTCATATTCGTTACCGCGAGATAAGTCTTCATACGACATGATCTGTTTTCTTGATGACTTTATGTGGTTCAACAACGAGACAAAAACATTCTTAATCATTTCATCTTCTGAAGGCTATGAAAATGAGGCCTCTAAGATAGCTGAATTTGCCAACAGCATGTTGAAGAATCCAACTATTGTACATGGCAAGCCATTGCTTCCAGGAATAGAGATCATGGCAATTTTTATTACTGAATAAATATGATGGGAAAACAGGGCCAAAGTATACAATCCACGTTCTCTCCGAAACAGATTGAGATAATCAAGACCGGAATAGCGTTAAAGTATTCCGACAGTCAAGGTGCGAGTGAGATAATCAACTTTAATAAGAAAGATACGACACCATCATCAGATCATTCTTCTACTTTAAAACCTGATTATAAAAAGCTGAAAGATGTATCGCAGAATGATACCGGAAATGATTATCTTTACAGAGTAAAAGATCACATAGATTAGAATATATATGAACCAACTGCAAAAATATACATGGTTGATTGATAAGATCCGCCGTGCCGGAAAGATTTCTCATAAGGAATTATCTGAAAAATGGAAACAAGCCATCGAGTACAGCGATGGCGACCCCCTTCCCCGTGCCACGTTTAACCGTTGGCGCGATGCTATCTTTGAACAGTTCAGCATCATTATCGATTGTCAGAAGGTCGGGGGCTATCTTTATTATATAGCCAATCCCGAAGACATAGATGAGGATAAGCTGAAAAAGTGGATGCTCGATTCCTTTGCAGTGGGCAATCTTATCGGGGAGAACCTATCTCTGAAAGGGCGCATCATAGTTGATGAGATACCATCCGGTCGCGACCACTTGACAACTATACTCGGAGCGATGAAAGAGAATAGGGTTGTCAATATCACATATCGTCCTTTCAAGAAATCGCACGGATATACATTTCCCATTGAGCCGTATTGCGTGAAGCTGTTTGAAAACCGCTGGTACGTACTTGCTCGCAACAACCGCGATGAAATCAAGATTTACGGCCTTGACCGTCTGGAGGATGTCGAGATTTCGGATGATAGATATAAGCTTCCGGATAATTTTGATGCCGACAGTTATTTCGCCACAACCTACGGAGTAGTTATCGGATATGATATAAAGCCCGAGCGCATCGTGATACGGGCAAACGATGACCATAAATATTATCTGAAATCATTGCCCCTGCATCACAGCCAGAGTCTGATTGAGGACTATGGTGAGTACGCCGATTTTGAATTGTACTTGTCTCCGACTTACGACTTTATCATGAAACTGTTACAATACGGTTCAATGATAGAGGTAATAAGTCCGGTATCATTGCGCAGGACGATAAAGGGATGGATTTCAGACATGAGCGAACTCTATAAAAACGACTGACCATGCAGGACTTTGTAGCAATAGATTTTGAGACAGCCAACGGGCGACGGTCAAGCGTATGCAGCGTCGGCATTGTGGTGGTGCGAGGTGGCGAGATAGTCGATAAGTTCTACTCTCTTATTCAACCGACTCCCAACTATTATACATATTGGACAACCGAGGTACACGGTCTCACTCGCCGGGACACAGAAGGGCAACCCACATTCCCGGAGGTTTGGGCACAAATCGAGCCGTTCATTCAGGGCCTACCGCTTGTCGCCCATAACCGACCTTTTGATGAAAGCTGTCTGAAAGCAGCCTTTGCCGAGTACGGGATGACATATCCAGACTATGAATTCCACTGTACGCTCGCCGCATCGCGTCGATGTCTCGATATTCCAAGCCATCAGCTGCACCTTTCGGCAGCGGCATGCGGATACGACATGGTGAACCATCATCACGCCCTTGCCGACGCAGAGGCCTGCGCTGCCATAGCATTAAAAATATTATGACACTCTCGATAATTGCAGTAGTAATTCTTCAGATTATACTTTGCAGAAAGTCGTGGCATTAATATGATTTCGGACGGTTTGTTGCGATTGCAATAATGAGCGGTCCTTTCAAGTATATATATTAAGTTAATATCTGCTTGCTCTCAAGACTTTAATCCATTATATTCATATATAAGACGGTTAAGATTTTCAAGAATTTGCGTCTTGTCTATTATATCCTTTGCCTTAAACATAAAATATTTTTCCATATCATTTTGGCCATCTTTATTTCGGATTATACAATCTGAATCAATATCAGAGGTGAGATAGATGTCATCATTGCTATACCATCTGAAATGATAAATTCCGTTGTAGTTGTATAAGAAATTAATATTGGAACCAAAAAGCAGGCCCGTGTCTTCAACAGAGCAATTCTGTGCCAATGAAATTCCATCTGTTGTCTGGAGGAATTGGTCTCGGAACGTTGCATTTAAGAAAATACCAGTTGAACTTGGGTATATGGCCTTATGGTTATGATAGTCTCTGATCCATGGGTTTGGCATATTTTCCGCTACATAATCAAGAAGACGTGTTTGAGACAACAGATAAAGAACATTATCCTCGAATGCATACTTTGTCGGTTTCTTATACTGACGCAACGGGGCTTCTGTCATAAGATGATGTGCCGCATAAGACATATCCGGATGGTTCAAAAGATGAAGCCATGAGTTGTCATTATTGGAATACACATGATACTTCCACCACATAGCGTTCCGGAACCCACAAACATCTGTATAACTATAAAGCAGTTTCAGCAAATATGCATTGTTTTTAGTCCCATTGACTTCATTTGTAGACAAATAATATCCATTGTCTTTTGAGAAAAAATTTTCTGCATTTTTACTTTTTTTGTCAAAATCATCCCAATTAGCTACTCCTTTCTCATTATGGTACAAGAAACGAATGGATCCTTTGAAAAAACTAAATGTTTCATATTTATTAATGGCTTCTTCCCATGTTTTGAACCTATTCTCAAAGGGATAAACCCTCAGTTCAGATCGGTCATCATCTAATATTTGACGGGCTTTCTCTATTTCCTCATTAAAACGCAGATTTAATGGCTTTGAGTAGTCCTGGTTAATTTCTTGTTTAACCAGATCATCGTATATCTTATGACTGTCAAGAATGGCGAGTTTGTCAATTACTATTCGCACCTGCTCAACACTTCTTATTTGCGGACTGCCATCCTCATCCACACCCGATATTAAGTTGCTGACAACCCGTATCCAGCGTTGAAATGATATATGGTCATATTCTCCTTCTTTGAAATATTTTGTAATTGCAAAGAAAAAGATGCGTCCAGATTGAGTGATTTCTTCTACCACTTGGACGTTTTTACCTCCTTTTTCTTTGTCAATATATATTGGTCTATAGTTAAATGCCTTTTGATTAGGAACTTCAACCTCTCTATTATATTTTCCAAAGCGGTTTAATACAGTTATTAAATCATCAAAAAAAGTAACTGGAATTGCCCCTTTATCATAAAGATACGGAGAAAAATCATCAAATACAGCTCCATTATCCTTATTTAAGTGTATGTAGGATATATTATTTTCGAGAGCAATCCCCGTGATGAATAATTCATTCCAGAAAAATCTGTTGAGGAACGTCAAAAATGCTTCGTCAATTTGATTTACAACAGAACGATATTTCCAAAACAGATTCGCCCATGTTGTATCCATCAAAATAGGCACCCCATCTCTCGGGTCAACAATTCTTTTCCAAGGCAAATCGACAGTTTTCAATTCATCAGGAGCGATGCTCTTTTCTTTTTTTTCCTCTTTTTCGCGTTGCCCAAGCATATACCCTACAAGATCCGCCTTAAAATTTTCAAAAGGAGTAAGAGCCTTGCCTCGGGCATTCATTTTAACATACAGGTCGTCAGATAGTCCGAACTTATTCAGGGAAAGGTGATAAAATACAATAGGAGAGCGATCGCTTATCAGCAACTCCCAGTATTTTATAAAGTTTACCTTGGGGGTAGACGCAAATATTTTCTCAATAGCATCATTATCATGATCAATCTTCAAATCCTTTTTATTTTTGCGCTTTCTTCCATTTTCTTCGCTCTCCTCTTTGTCGCTACTCAACATTCTGAGCATGGATTGTATTGTAGGATCCTGTTTCCACTTGGAGTAGAACCAAGTTCTTGTTTCAATGAAATCAGCTACTCTCGGTATCGTTTTATTAGTTTCACCTGATTCATGTTTAGATGCCTTATTTACATCTTTTAAATCATCATTATTTATGCAGGATTCATCTTTTTTTAAAGGGTTTTCATAATCCTTTATTTGTTCTAAAAACGCCTCGAAATTTTCAACAGCACACATTTTCTCACAAAAGGTTCTTGATGAAATGCGAGTTTCATAACTGAACCTCATCAAAGTATTTCCTGCCTCTGCTAATTTTCCGGCACGAAGGGCTATATACCAATGAAGGAGCCATAGTGTTGTCAGCCTTTGTTGACCATCAAGAGGCTGAATGGTTATATCTCCGGAATTTGTAGGAGGCAAAGTCGAGCCATATACAAAATCCAGTTGTAAAGGTTTATAATCGCTTTTAGCACAAATGGCATCGTCCAAAACCTTTTTTAAGCTTGTCAAAAACGTTTTACGTAATGCTTCTTTTCCAATTCTTCCCTGAGCATAGTCTCGTTGGATGATAGGTATCTCTATGGCTTGATCTTTGAGATATTTATAGAATGATATAGGTCTATTTGCCATCGGTAATATATTTAATCTTCAGATAATTCGTTAATACAACGCTGAATATCTTTCAGATACTCGGTGCAGTCATGCTTTGTCCAATAATTGGCTGCATTCGAAATCGTTGAATAATACTTAAGGAAAACATTCATAGTGCAAGGTGGAACAAAAGCAGACTCGCTTTTTACCTCATCCGGAACGTCAATCTTTTTATCCTTATCGCGAGTCAAGTGAGGCACACCAAGCTTTTTCCCTTGTTGCTTTCCTATTAACACCCTACGCTTTGCAGAGAAAATTGAATTACCATAACTACGATTACTTGATGAGTCAAGCAATGTATAGTTCCATATCCTGTTTTTTTCTTCAGGTGTCAATTCAGCTTCTTCTGATTCTATATTAATCTTTGCTTTCAGTTCAAGAAATCTTAATGATTTCTCTTCCGGTTTTGACTCGAAATAAGCTTTAATCTCATCCTGTAATTCCTTATCAACAGCAATATAACAGTTCATCAACCATTCCTTCTGTGTGTCTATATCTGTTTCCGGATTAGTAGTATTGGAGCTGATATGTTCCACGTCCCAGCCTTCTAATTTATATAGGTGGAATGGGAATTTGTAGAATGTAGACAAACCATATCTAACATTCTCTTTCTGAACCTTGTTCTGATCAATTACAGTTTGGATATTGTGGAATAGCAATGTGCGTCGGGTTTTCCATTTATCATTCCCATCAATATCATATTGTTTGTCTAATGGATAACATAAAGATTCATTACATACAACAGATTTGATTTCTCGCTTTAAATATTTAATAAATGAGGTCTTGCTATCGCACTCAGTCCATTCCTTTAACAGCACTTCCAGTTTTTTTGCGCCGCAAGCAATGAGATAACCCACATAATGATATATTTCCGACTCATCATACCATTCTGAGAACGTTGAGAAACGATGTAAAACCTTTTCCCAACAATATTTCATCGAATGATTTGATGTGTGGGTGAAATACTCATAGAAATACCTGAATGTACGATATTCATCAGTTCCTATCTCATCAAGCTGCTCCTTTGAGAGATTTAGAGCGTTATGTTCGCATATTAAATCAAATATAAAATCAATACGGGTGGGACGATCATATCCAGCTTCATGCAAAAATAGCCAAAATTCATCGTTTTGAAGAGTGTATTCAATATTGTCCCATTCTGAGGCAATTTCCTGTTGACGCAATTTTAGTTCACTTTCTCTTCCCTCAAAGTTTGAACTTTTCAGCAACAGAGCTTTTATTAGTTCTGCATTGGTCAAAGAGATTTTCCCAACATTAAGTCGTGTGAAAACTTTAATGGGATCCTCATTTTCGCCCAATTCATACCAAATAAACCGAACATTATTAGCATCATCTTTCTTCTCTTCGTTTGGCTTTTCGTGTATTTTTGCAGTTACAAGCGCATCATAGAAGAGAGACATTTTTCCCTTAGTCATTGTTTGCCCCCGCCTTTTTTTTATCCATTCAGAAATTTCAGAATATGCCTTTCGAAAGTGAAAACTATCAATGTCGTCCAACGTCGGATCTAATGATATTTCTCCATTTAAATTACGCTCGTATTTAATGGTAAATATTTCAGATGGGTAATCTCCTTCTGAATCGACAAATTTTTGATGTAAGAAGCTTAACAACAGGAAAAATGTCGTCAATCGTTGCTGGCCGTCGACAACTTCATACCATATTGAATCATTCAATCCATATTTTTTTCTTGCGTCATTATCCATTTTCTTCACTACCAAAGGTTGAAGACAGTAAAACTGGCCTGGATTTGGAGTATTAGCAGTCTGAGTTGAAAATTCATCAATATCATTCAGCAATTCCTTGACTTGCTGCTCAGTCCAGCGATAACCACGCTGATAACTTGGTATGAAAAAATTCATATCAAGAAGTTCTCTCAATGACTTCAATGTGATAGAGTTATCCAAATCATTCATCTCATATGCTTTTTTATACTCATTTATACTCATTCTCATTCATAATTTACACCGGTATTGTTAATACCCACAAGTTTATCGGCAATAGTTCAAATCAATGATGCTTTTTCCTGACGGTTATCGTTGTTAGTCTTTCGGCGGACTGTCTTGTCATGATATTATTGGGTATTTACAAGTAGCTCCCGGATATTAATATTAAGAAGTTTTGGTATTTCAGCCAATGTCTTCAAATCGGGCTGAATGGTATTAGTACACCACTTGGGAATCGTCGTCGGGGCTTTGCTAAGTTGCTCCGCCAAGCTTTTTCGCTGCCTGCCATTGTCGGTAAGCCCTGATGCATTGAGTTTAACGATTCCCTTTCCGACCGGTTGGTATATGATGCAAATTTACAAATATTATTTGAGCGCCCCAACAATAACAGCGTTATTGCACAAAATGAGCCTGTAAATAATGTGCTCAAACCTATAATTTAGACAAAAATCAATATTTTTTTAAGAGAGTGTTTGAATTTAAATCAAATTAAGACTGAGAGGATTTTTTGAGGTAATTCCGCGAGTTTCATCAGTCGCATAGCTCGCTATGCGACTGATGAAACTCGCGGAATTAACCAAAAATGGCCTCAGGATTAATTTGAAGTATCTCCTCTAATTCTCTTTTATTGTTAATACGGTTTAATTTCAAACACTCTCTAAGTTTTTATCCGCTACGCAGATAGGCTGCATCCAGCCCATTTAACTTTGCAGTGTCAAGAGGAAGCATAGGTGAGCGGTCGTTATCGGCTTGCCGCCTTTGGAGAAAGAATCCAGCCATCTGCTAAGGGGTGTAGCCTCTCAAAAGGCTCCGAAGGTTTGTTGCCGTCTAGCAGATGCCTATGGCTTCCTGCATGATACGTTTGGCCCGAGCTTCTGCCATTGAGTCCCAGAGACGGGAATCCTGAAGTTTGGCCATTGGGATATATTGTTGGAAGCGAGCGAAAAACTCCAATGGCTTTTCTATATTCCAGTTCGTTATGACCTCGCTCCAGTCGGCCTTATCCGCAAACTTTTCAAGAAGCGCCCAGTTGTTGTAGAAGCAGTCTCGATTTGAAATTGCTTTCCAGTCCCAGCGGTTGGCAAACTTTTGAAGAGTGACTTCGTTGATGATGTGGTCAGGGCAGCCCTGAGAGAAGTTGCTCCAGTTTAGGCGGTAGGCAAACTTGTTGATACCTTCGAGTGTCCAGATGATGTTCCGGTTTTCGCTGATTTCATCCCAATCCAGTTTGTCGGCATACTTATCAAGTATATCCATACTGAGCGATTCATTGTCGGAAATCTCTTTCCATGCGTCAGATTCGAGGACAGAGTTAAGAAACTCATTGTTAGTGATAGATTCCATATCTTGTTGCTTTTAATGTTTACACTGCAAAATTATCACTATGGTGTATCAAATATCGATACAGAAGAACCTTTTTTTAATCCCATCATTTTTTTAGATAAATTCTAATAAATGTGGCTGAATTTTATCGACCATTACTATTTCAAAATCAAAAATTAATGTGCTATTTTGTATTAGATTAAATGTTAATATTTAACAGTAGTTTGTGCTTTCTTGCACCAATACTAATTCAATATCATTAATTTGTAAATTTAACGAATATTATATGAGCAATCAGTCCAATAATCTTCTTCTGCTTTATATACTTCAATGTCGCAGTGAAGATTTCATAAAAAGATTTGAAGAACAAAACAACCATTGTTTCATTGGCGTATATTCTTTATATCAATTGGCATACTCAAATTATTTGATCTTATCTGATGACGAATGGAGCCAGTCTGCTATCCCGGTAATAGAAATTTGTCGCAAGAGATGCAAGGAAATACTTTTATACCTTAAGAATATAATCGCTGTTCCCACTTCTTTCGAATACGACTTAAGAAAGCATCTTAAATGCTTTGCATATTATAGTGAGGACTATGATTTTGAATTCATGCTTGACGGCAGTTTACCCCATTTATTATCTCTTGGATATAAGGAGGTCGATTGCAAGTTGTACGAAGCAGGTATGAAGCTTGATTATTCTGAGGTTGAACGATTACTAAATATCGGCGCTAACCCTAATGTATGGATGTCCGGTGATTATAATCCTGAAGACGCCGTAAAAGCAGGTATTGATTATGTTTATTGCCTGACAGATGATATAAACACAATAGTATGTGATGCTGTTGATATCTATGGTATCTATTCCTATTGGGAAAAAGGTGTAAGGAATGAAAAACAATCAGTTGATATAGAAAATCTAAATTTTTTATTTCAAGGAGCAGCATATCAATTGATGGGAATGCTCATCTCGCGGAAATCTTTAATTATTTGATTTGCCAGTCTTAGAGTATGATTGAGCTCCCCTTCTCTAATTCTCTATCCAAACACTATCTAAGTCTGAATAATGTGGATTTCGCATCGCAGATTTATTCTAAAAATTAGCGTATTTTTGCTACCCTTGTGGGTTAAAATGGCAGCGATATGGCTGTGGGAATGGAGGCTGTGACAGTCCCGGAGAAGAGGAGTGCTAAGATGCTTTCTTACTGCAAATGGATTTAACCCTGTTAAACATCAACGTCTTGACATGTAAATAGTTGCTGAAACTGCATCGGCAAAATGTAGAGGGTGGATGTTGTGGAGGTTATTTGCGGTGGGGTGTTTAAATATCAATGCTGTAGAGCACGTGCGTGCGTAGGGGAGAATGGGACGGGAGTTTTGGGTGTGCAAATTCTTTGATTTTTTGCATGCCGATTTTTTGCATTACGCGTTCTGACGGGATATTGATTTTTGCGGTGAACGAATATAATCGCTTGATTCCCGACTCTTTGGCCAGTGTCAACACTGCTTTGGCAGCTTCGGTCGCGTATCCGTGATTATGATAATCAGCGGCCAGGCGCCAGCCTATCTCAATGCCCGGCGTGAAGTCGGCCTCAAATCCTATTTCATGCAGGCCGACATATCCGATGAACTCTCCGGTCGCTTTAATTTCTACAGCATACAATCCCCGGCCGTCACGGTCGAACTCATCTTGTATACGATTGTAAAATGCCGTCGTTTCTGTTTCACTCAATGTTGCCGGGAAATAGCGCATGACACGTTTATCCATATTCATTGCGATGAATGCCGGCAGGTCCTCCGGTTTCCATGAGCGTAAAATCAGCCGTTCTGTTTCGATATAAGTCATGACTAACTAAAACCATTTGCGGGTATACCCGGAGGTTAAGTGGATTTGGATTCACAAAATTAATTCAATCGGCCGACATTGGCAATATGCGGAGAGCGGGCACATAGCGCGAAAGCGGGGTGGCGGAGCTTTTGTATTTGACTCAGGGGCTGTTAGCGTCGCGGTTTTGCCCGACAATACTATGTCGTTATCAAACTTTTTTATGGGGCGGGTGTTTTTATTATTGAATCGGATGCCGGGGATACTCCTTGGAGTATGTCCCGATCGTACGGCGGCGGTGAGCTTTTTATGGGATATTCCCTAAAGATTTTCAAGAGCACTGCGTGACATGCGGTTGCATGACTCCGAGATTATTATCAACTATGATTTCTAACGTTTAATTCCTAAAGTATTATGAACACAGCTCCTCTTCAAGGTATCAAAGTGGTGGATTTGACCGAAGTCCAGTCCGGCCCGTCATGCACACAATTGCTCGCCTGGCTCGGCGCAGAAGTTATTAAGATAGAGCGTCCCGGCAAGGGCGACGCCACGCGTAAGGAACTGCAGTTTGACCCTGATCTGCCAAGCTACTACTTCCTCCAGCTCAATTCCGACAAGAAGTCGATTTCTCTTGACTGCAAGACTCCTGACGGAAAACAGATTCTCACCGACTTAATCAAGGAAGCCGACATATTTGTGGAAAATCTTCACCCCGGAGCTGCCGACAAGCTCGGTTTCAGCTGGGAGGCTGTCCACGCTCTCAATCCCAAATGTATCTATGGTACAATCAAAGGATTCCCCGTAACATCAAAATATAAAGACCTCAAAGCATACGAGCCTGTGGCACAGGTGACAGCTGCCGCCGCATCGACCACCGGCTGGTACACCGGCGAATATAATATCCCTACACAGTCGGGTGCCGCCCTCGGCGACTCCAATACCGGCATGCATCTTACCATCGGTCTGCTTGCCGCCCTGCTGCAGCGCGAAAAGACCGGTGAAGGCTGCTTCGTGTATCAGTCGATGCACAACGCATGTCTTAACCTCTGCCGTATCAAGACACGCGACCAGCTCACACTTGACCGAATCGGTTATCTTACCCAGTTCCCGCAATATCCCAACGGTAAATTCAACGGTACTGTGCCCCGTTCGGGCAATACCGAAGGCAGCGGAGTGCTCGGCTGGACTTACAAATGCAAAGGCTGGGAGACCGATGACAATGCATACGTATATGTGATACTCCAGCGTGATGCCAAATCGTTTGAACTCGCATGCAAGGCATTGGGATTTGAAGACTGGCTCACCAATCCCGACTTCAACACTGCCGACGCGCGCGACCGTCATAAAGAGGAAATCTGGGCACGCATACAGCAGTACTGTATAGATAAGGATAAATACGAAGTCACCGACCTGCTGTCGAAAGCCGGAGTTCCCGTAGGTCCCGTTATCTCGACCAAGGAACTCATGTCAGACGAATCGCTTTACGACGGCAACACCCTCGTCAGAATCAACCAGGGTGGCAAAATTGGCGAATTTGTCACCGTCGGCGTGCCTTTCACGATGTCAAACTTCCAGCCTACCTACGGCCCTTGTCCCGACCTGGGCGGCAATACCGCGGAAATCCTCACCTCTCTCGGATATTCTGAGCAGCAGCAGGCCGAGTTTGCCAAGAACGGTACCACCGAACCGCTTCCGAAACCTGCACAACCTGCAAAATAAGCATTTCTGCAACGCGTTTGCACCTGCATATACATCAAGCCTGCCGCCGATTGCCGGCGACAGGCTTTCCAGACAAACGGATACATTTACCGCTGTGACAGCAGGGGAGGACAGACCTTCCGGTGTCACGGTATAAAATATTTTACTTATGTCAACTACAACACCAGGGGCTGCGACGCCCCAGACGGCTCCCCATTATCCGGAACAGGTGACAGGCATGTATATTCTTGCCCGCGCCCTCCGTGAGGTCGGTCTCGACACGATGTACGGTCTGGTCGGAATTCCCGTTACCGAAGCCGCATATATCTGCCAGGAACAGGGCATCAAGTTCGTATCTTTCCGTTTTGAGCAGCAGGCTGGTATGGCTGCCGCCACCCACGGCTACCTCACCAAAAAGCCCGGAGTGCTCCTTACCGTATCGTCATTAGGATTCATGAACGGTCTGACCGCCACGGCAAACGCTACTGTCAACTGCTACCCGATGATACAGATTTCGGGGGCGACTGACCCGACGATGGTCGACATGAAGATGGGTACTTACGAAGAACTCGACCAGCTCAACACTGCCCGTCCGCTCGTCAAGGCAGCTTTCCGCTGCAGCAAGGCCGAGGATATACCTTCGGCAGTCGCAAGAGCTTACCGTGCAGCCGTGAGCGGACGTCCCGGCGGAGTATATATCGACATGGCGACACCCGCTCTCGGCCAGATTATGAACCGCGAGGACGCCGAGAAACTGTTCTATAAGCCTGTCGACGTATATTCGCCCGTAGCTCCTAATCAGGCATCGGTCGACCTTGCCGTCAATACAATCCTCTCAGCCAGACATCCCGCCATACTTCTTGGCAAAGGAGCCGCCTACGCGCAGGTCGATGATAAAATCAAGACTCTTGTCGAGAAATACAATATTCCCTACCTACCCATGTCGATGGCCAAAGGGCTTATGCCTGACAACGGGCCGCTCAGCGCGATTTCATGCCGTTCCACAATTATGGAGCAGGCCGATGTCGTGGTGGTAATAGGCGCGCGTCTTAACTGGATGCTCTCGTTCGGAAAAGGAAAGTGGAATCCCGCTATCAAATTCGTCCAGCTCGATGTCGAGCCTCAGGAGATAGATGTCAATGTCCCGATAGCGGTGCCTGTAGTAGGCGACATGAGCCTCTCGCTCGATGCCATTCTGGCCGGACTTGAAGGCAAAACGATGTCAGCCGACCCGGCATGGGTCAGCTCGCTTCAGGCTGAGACAAAGGGCAAAAACGCGAAATTCGCGGCTCGTCTGGCCGAAAATGCCAAGATTATGCCTATGACCCACTGGTCGGCACTGAGCGCTATCAAGCCGATTATCGAGAGCAACCCCGACGTAATACTCATCAACGAAGGAGCAAATACGCTCGACGACACACGCGATGCCATAGACATGAGTCTGCCCCGTCACCGCGTAGACTGTGCGACATGGGCAATCATGGGCATGGGCATGGGGTCGGCAATAGGTGCCGCCGTAGCCACAGGCAAGAGCGTAGTGGCCATAGAAGGCGACAGCGCGTTCGGCTTCTCCGGCATGGATTTCAGCACCATCGTCCGGTTCAATCTCCCCGTCACTGTCGTCATCTTCAACAACGGCGGTATCTACAACGGCGCGGGTGTCAACATGAGCGGCGGCAGCGATCCTGCTCCTACCACTCTCGACATTCATGCCCGCTACGATAAACTCGCCGAGGCTTTCGGAGCCGACAACTATTATGTCACCACTCCGGATGAGCTTTCCGCCGCGCTGACAGCAGCCATTGCGTCGAAGAAGCCGTGCCTTATCGACGTCCAGCTCGCCTACAACTCCGGCAAGGAGAGCGGCCATATCGGCTACCTCAATCCGGCCCCCCTGCAGCAGGTGACAGTATGATAAGTAATCATAATCAACGATATTTATTAACAGTGAATTTGTTGTTTTGACAATTTATGGGGGACAAACGAAAATGCTGACTTTCCCACGAATTACTGAAATCTGACAAAATCTCACGCTTCTAAATCTATTTATTATGGACCTTTCCCACATAATTTTGTATGCGATTGTCCCTATCATCGTAGTGATGTTAGCCGGATATCTCTCGGGCAAGAAAGGCATTTTCAACGGTCAGGACGCCAAGAAATTCAACAAGGTAGTGCTTGACTACGCATTGCCTGCAGCATTGTTTGTCTCCATCGCACAGGCCAACCGAAAGATGCTGGCCGAGGACCTGAAGCTCTCCATCATATCTCTCGTAGTGCTGATGCTCTGCTTCATGATAGTGTATTTCGTGTTCCGTTACTGCTTCAAGAAGAACACACAGGCCGATGCGGCAGTGTCGGCATTGATCAGCGGTTCGCCTACTATCGGCTTCCTCGGGTTTGCGGTACTTGAGCCTATATTCGGCACAAACGCATACGTGGCCCTCGTGGTCGCCATCGTAGGTATCGTGGTCAACGCTGTCGGTATCCCGGTGGGGCTGGCACTTCTTAATGCCGGCAACGCTAAGGCGGCCGGCAAGAAGGAGAGCCCTTGGAAACCTGTCATACACGCGTTGGAGCAGCCGGTGGCCTGGGCGCCTATCCTCGCCGTCATCTGGGTTGTGGTAGGCATTCCGTTCCCCAAATGGCTTGCTCCGTCGTTTGACCTTATCAAAGGCGCCAACGCATCACTGGCAGTGTTCTCGGCCGGTATAACCCTTTCCGCCGTTGTCATCAAAATCAACTGGCAGGCAATACTCGGTTCTATCCTTAAGCTCGTCATGATGCCGGCCATGATACTTGTAGCCGGTCTTATCTTCAAGATGGAGCCTGAAAACCTCAAGATGCTTGTCGTCGCTGCAGCTCTTCCGCCGGCATTCTCAGGTATCATCATCGCCGACGAGTACGACACATACGTCGCCACGGGTACCACCTCTCTTACCCTGTCGGTAATTCTCTTCATGGGATTTTGCCCGTTGTGGCTGTGGATTACCGATGCATGCTGCAAGGCATTCCTGTAAGCGGAACGTTATAATTTGTTTGACACAGCATTCCGGAGGGCGTGAGCGGGTGTTGAGGCACTCCGCCACGCCCTCTTGTATTTATTCAGATGATTGACAGAGAATATGGATAGTCAGAAAAAAAAGATTGTCGACGGTGGCACTGCTGCCGCTTACGTGGCATACGCCATGAGCGAGATGGCTACGGTGTATCCCATAACACCTATTGCCGAGATGGGTACCATAGCCCAGAAATGGGCTCTCGAAGGCATTACCAATTTCGAGGGGATGCCGATGGAAGTGCGCGAAATGGAATCGGAACTCGGAGCCGCGGGTGCCACGCACGGCGCGCTGTCGGGGGGTACGCTCGCCACTACGTTCACCTCATCGCAGGGATTGATGCTGATGATACCCAACATGTTCAAGATTGCAGGCGAACTGCTGCCGGCCGTGTTCCATATAGGGTGCCGCTCGGTTGCCACGCACGCACTGTCAATATTCGGCGACCATTCCGACATCATGGCTACGCGTTCCACAGGCTTCGCCATGCTTATGTCGGCCTCCGTGCAGGAAACCCACGACCTTGCCATTGTGGCGCATCTCGCCGCTGTCGAGGGCAGCGTGCCCGTGCTGCATTGCTTCGACGGCTTCCGCACCTCCAATGAGATGTCGACAATCAGCATGCTCCCATACGAACAGATTTTCTCGCTGATTGACCGTGAGAAAATTCTGAAATTCCGTCAGCGAGCCATGAACCCCGAACATGCCGATATACGCGGCACGGCTCAGAATCCCGATGTCTATTTCCAGAATCGCGAGGCCTGCAATCCATATTACGATGCGTTTGCCGGAGTGGTGGAGCGCCAGATGGAGCGGGTGGCAGCTCTGACCGGACGGCCGATACATCTTTTCGACTACGTCGGTGCGCCCGATGCCGAAAACATAATCGTCTCGATGGGCTCGAGTTGCGAAGTCGTAGAGGAGACGGTCAGTTATCTAAATGCGCGCGGCTACAATGTCGGCGCGGTCAAGGTCCGCCTTTACCGGCCGTTTGCCATCGACCGGTTTCTTTCCGTCATACCCCCGACGGTGAAGAGAATCGCCGTGCTCGACCGGACGAAAGAGCCGGGTGCCGTCGGCGAGCCGTTGTTTGTCGACGTGGCGTGTGCCGTGCAGCGGTCGGGGAGACAGATAAAGGTGATAGGCGGACGTTATGGGTTGAGCAGCAGGGAATTCGACCCTACGATGGTGAAAGCGGTCTACGACCACCTCTCCTCACCCGAGCCGTTCACGGGATTCACTGTCGGAATAAACGACGATGTCACTCATCTGTCGCTCCCGGCAGCTGACCCGATATTCATTTCACCCGCGGGAATGATACAGGCGCAGTTCTACGGCATAGGAGCCGACGGCACGGTCGGCGCTACGAAGCAGGCAGCGTCGATTATCGGCGACTCCGACAGATATTACGCACAGGCTTATTTCCAGTATTCGGCGAAGAAATCGGGCGGATATACCGTGTCGCAGCTGCGTGTGTCGACAGCTCCTGTCAAGAGCGAATACTGCATCGAGAAGGCCGACTATGTGGCCTGCAACAAGGATACCTACGTCAGGAAGTTCGATTTGACCAGCAATCTGAAGGACGGCGGCATATTGGTGCTTGCTTCGTCGTGGAATGTGGATAAGATGACCGAAATATTTCCCGCATCGCTCAAGCGCGACATTGCCCGTCGCGGCATAAAGCTATATAATGTCGATGCCGCGGCAATAGCTCATGCGGTAGGCCTCGGCGAGCGTATCAACACGATAATGGAGACGGTATTTTTCAAACTGATGCCAGTCATACCGTTCGATACCGCCTACGCCGACCTTAAGCAACGCATATCTACTGTCTACCGTCATGAGGGTAATGCTGTCGTCGAAAGCAATCTTGCCGCAATATCGCAGGCTGTCGGGGCTATAACACCTGTTGCCGTGCCCGCCGGCTGGGCCGATGCCGTCGACGCACCGGAGGCGACTGCGGGCCAATTGCCGGAATTTGTCGCAAAAGTGGCTCAGCCTTGTCTGCACAGGAAGGGCAACGAATTGCCCGTGTCGCTGATGTCGCCCGACGGGTTCACTCCTACGGGCACGACAGCTTATGAGAAGCGCCGCATAGCGCGCTATATCCCGCAGTGGGATGTCGACAAATGTGTCGAATGCACCGAGTGCTCCCTCGTATGCGCCCACGCGTCAATCCGCCCCTATCTGCTCGATGCTGCGGAGCGTGCCAAAGCTCCGTCGGCAATAATAACGAAGGAGGGGAAAGGTGCTCCGGTGCTGCATGATTACCAGTTCCGCATACAGGTGTACCCCGAGGATTGCACGGGGTGTGAATCATGTGCCGTAATCTGTCCCGGAAAGGCGCTTACAATGGTGCCGATTGAGCAGGACCTCACGGCCGAGATTGCCAATCTCGACTATCTGCAGAAAAACGTTACCGTCAAGGATAATCTTATTCCGCGTGACATAATCAACGGCTCGCAGTTCCATGAACCGCTGCTCCAGTTCTCCGGAGCATGTGCAGGGTGCGGCGAGACACCTTACGTAAAACTTCTCACGCAGCTTTTCGGCGAACGTATGATTATTGCCAATGCCACAGGATGCTCCTCCATCTGGGGCGCTGACTTCCCGTCGATGCCTTATGCGGTCAACAGCCGCGGTTTCGGCCCGGCGTGGGGCAATTCGCTTTTCGAGGATAATGCCGAATATGGCTACGGTATTGCGGTCGCTGTAAAATACCGCCGCGAACGTCTGGCAAAAAGCGTGGCTGCCCTCACCACCTCATCCGATATGCCTGACGCCGTCAGAAATGCCGCCTCACAGTGGCTTGTCGCCAAAGATGACCCCGACAAATCGTACACTTTGGGTCAGGAGTTGCTTGACGCCATATCGAAGTCGCCCTCATCACCGCTGTTCGACCGGATCATTCCCCATAAAGACCTTCTCGGAAAGAAATCCGTATGGGCTATAGGCGGCGACGGCTGGGCCTACGACATAGGTTTTGCCGGACTCGACCATGTGCTGGCTCAGAACATGAATATAAATATCCTCGTAATGGATACCGAGTGCTATTCCAACACAGGCGGCCAGATGTCGAAGGCTACCCCGCTGAGCGCTATGGCGAAATATGCCGCCGACGGCAAGCGCAACTTTAAAAAGGATCTCGGCCGCATGATGATGGCCTACGGCAACGTGTATGTGGCTTCGGTAAGTCTCGGGTACGACTATCAGCAGGTTATCGACGCGATGGTGGAGGCCGAGGCATGGGACGGTCCGTCGATTGTGATAGCCTACTGTCCGTGCATAGCGCATGGCATACGTGCCGGAATGAGCCATACCATAGTCGAGGAGCGGCTCGCCGTGCAATGCGGCTACTGGCCGTTGTACCGCTTCAATCCGGCGCTTGCCCGAGAAGGCAAGAACCCGTTGACGGTGGACTATACAAAACCCGACGGCAATCTCATCGACTTCATCAACGGTGAAGACCGTTATGCCGACCTTAAGATGACCGACCCTAAGGAGGCTTCCATTCTCCAGCCCGAATTACAGCAGCATTGCGACTATCTCTACGACCTCATGACCTCCCTGTCAGCAATTTCGCCTCAATCGGAGAATACCGCGCCGGCGGCACACAATTAAACGGCTTCATTTCCGTTCAGTAATCAGACGGGGGGACGTAATGCGGCAACGTCGCCGCACCACGTTTCCCCCGCTGCTGACCGGTATGAAAACGATAGCACCCGCCTTTGCCATTCTCTCATCATTTCTTCTGCTTGCATGCGGTTCGTCCGATGACGAGTTAGTGACGCGACCGGAAAACAATCCGTCACCCCTTGTCTCATCGATATCATCGGAATATGGCGATGAAAAATACGTGTATGATGAAAACGGCCGTCTGGCAAGCTGGGAATTCATACCGGTAGAAAATTCATTTTATACCTTTGCCGATTATTCATGTAAATATGAATATCCCGATGACCGGACAATAAAGTCCTGCCTGACTCAAAAATATCTCGTTTTTTCAGATACTGAAACACGGATATACGATGCTGTAATGACTATTGGCGACAATGGGTATGTAAGTTGCGTCGACGGTTTTTTCACTCTATATAAGAATGATTATCTTGAAATGTACAAGAAATACCGTCATGAATTTGAATATGATGAGTCGGGGGCTCTTGTAAAATTGATTTGGACTGAGTGGTCACCGAAGTGGGGAGGAGACTGGGATTATGAGCATCCATGGCGGTGGGAAAACCTTCTTACATGGGAAAACGGCAATCTTATCAGGTATGTGGATTATAACGGCAATAAAAAGCCGAATCTTATAACGGAATATTATTATTCGGGCATCCCCATGACGACAGTCCGGCCTGTAGCAGTGCCCCATATATCACCTATGTACAGTCCGCTTCAGTGTCGCGGACTGTTTGGGGTGCAACCGAAAAACGAAGTTATGGCCTATCGTTTTTGTGACAGAGTCTTCGGAGAAGAACGGCATGTCGAATATTCCTACGAATTTACTGAAACCCCTGCCGGTACGTTAATCACTCGCTACTGGCAGAAAGTCAATGACCTCGATGCGGTTGGGTATACTGTAAGTTGGCGATAATATTGTCGATATGAGAGTAAGAATGGATCGGTTTAAACGTTGGGTAGCTTCGCTGTCGTTTCGGAGCGGCCTGGTTGTCGCCGGATTTTGTGTGTTATTTTATATCCTGTCGTTCGCACAGATGCTTCTGCCGGTATCGGCCACCGTTAAAGGGACATTATGGGTAATACTGTTCGGTCTTGCCAAGACCGCGCAGTACACGGCTTTGCTCATATTGGGCAAAGCCGGTGTGGCGAGGATAAAAAGCTATTTCAGAAAATCATCTGCTGCCGGCGACTGAAGCCGTCTTGTCGAGAACCATGATTTTTATGGGGCATGCGAGGGCGCATTTGCCGCATTTTATACAGTCGGGGTGGAGATAGCCCGACTCCTGTCCGCGGCTGTCGTAGGGCGTAAGCTGCATGGGGCATACGCGCGCACAGCTCTTGCACTTCATCTGGCATGTCGAGCTGACAAATATCCGTTTGTACTTCTCCGGCAGTTTGCCTTCACGAGGCGTCACCCACGACGACAGCGTACCCATAGGGCAGAACGAGCACCATGTGCGCGGCGCGAATATGAATGAAAGCGTTATGCCTACGACGGTGGTGACAAGTATGATGGTCCAGAACACGCGTCCCATTGCATCCCAGTCGCCCCATGCGCGATACATCTGAATGCCGAACATGGTGAAGATGAACAGTACCATGAAGATGCGGAATCCGCGCTTACGCACAAATGCCGGAATAGGCTTGTGGGGAGAATACCGCGACAGCAGCCGGTCGTAGAAATTACCGCGCGGACAGGCATTCCCGCACCACCAGCGGCCGCGGCGCACGGCGAATGCCACCGGAGCAATCATGCATATCAATGCGAGAAATCCTATTACGGGGAAAAAGTATCCCGCGATGAGGTAGGCTATAAGTATTAGGTAGAGTGGGTAGCCCTTTACTTCAAAATGACGGTGAAATCTCTTTTTTGCCATAAAAAAAGTCGTTTATTGCGTAGTTTTTAATAAATTTTATTTCTCAGCACAAATTTAGCGGTTCTATTATAGGCTTACAAATGAATTTGTCTATCTTTGCATAGAGACATTCTATTGTTATGACATTGCAGCAACTAAAATACGTAATAGCAGTTGACCGTCACCGAAGTTTTTCAAAAGCAGCCGAAGCATGCGAAGTCACTCAGCCCACTCTGAGCGGTATGCTTGTAAAACTTGAGGAGGAGCTTGACGTGCGCATATTTGACCGTACAAACAAGCGTGTGACCCCGACTGTCATCGGTGAAAAGATTATACGCCAGGCCATCAGGGCGGTGGCAGAGGCCGAGCGCATATCCGAAATCGTGAGCGAGGCGAAAGGCAGTGTAAGCGGACGCCTCGCCATCTGTATAAGTCCCGGTATCGCACCGTATGTCATACCGTCGTTTATACGCATATATCTCAATGACTATCCGGAAGTTGACCTGACCATAGAAGAAATGAAAGCCTCGTCGATGGTGGACGCGCTTAGGAAAGGAACTGCCGATTGCGGCATCGCTACAGCAGGTCACGCCGCCGACGGCATATATGAAATACCGCTCTATACCGAGCGGTTCATGGTATACCTCTCCGAAAACTGCAGCCGGCGTCTTGAGGCATTCAGTCCCGATAACCTCGAGCATGAGAATATGTGGATAATGAAGGAGAGCCAGTGCCTGCGTCAGAGCGCCTTCAGTTTCTGCCGGGAGCGAGCCAAAGGGCGGCATATCTATGAGGCCGGCAATATAGAGACACTCATACGTATTGTCGACGCCAACGGCGGTTATACCATAATCCCCGAGATGCATCTGCCGCTTCTCTCACCGCGTCAGCGTCTCAACGTGCGCCATATCGACGGTGACTATCTGTCGATGCGCCGTATATCGCTGTATATCAAGGATGATTATATCCGTGGCAAGATGCTCAATACTGTCGCCGATACTCTTGTGAAGTTTATCCCCCGACACATGTTTGAACCCAATATCCTGAAATACGGCATAAAACTTTGACGGTTTACCCAAGTATTCATCTGATATGGACCCGAGAGAATGATATGAACCCGAGAGAAAAAAGAATTTATAAAGTTACGCTGGTCGGTTCGGCTGTCAACGCAATGCTTATCGTGCTTAAGTTTGTCGCAGGTATCGCCGGCCGCAGTTCGGCTATGGTGGCCGACGCCGTGCATTCGCTCAGCGATTTCATCACCGACGCCATAGTGCTTATTTTTGTGAAAATTGCCGGTAAACCGCGTGACATAGGTCACGATTACGGCCATGGCAAATATGAGACGCTGGCTACACTTGTCATAGGCCTTATTCTGGTTGCTGCTGGCATCGGGTTGATGGTAAACGGCATAAAGGAAGTCGTTGACAGTATTGAGGGAGTGCGGCCGCCTCGTCCCGGAGTCGTGGCGCTCATAGTCGCTGTTGCGTCGATAGTGTCAAAGGAATGGCTTTATCGCTATACGGTGAAAGCCGGTAAGGAGACCTGTTCGGCTGCCGTCACGGCCAATGCGTGGCATCACCGCAGCGATGCGATATCGTCGGTCGGCACACTTGTCGGCATAGCCGGTGCTATGTTCCTGGGGGAGGAGTGGCGCATACTCGACCCTCTGGCCGCTGTCATAGTCAGTCTCTTCATTATAAAAAGCGGCTACGATATTGTCCGTCCGTCGGTCAGTGAGCTGCTTGAAGCATCGCTGCCCGAGGATAAACAGAAAGAGATTGTAGAGCTTGCTGTTTCTGTCCCCGGTATTGAATATGTCCACAATCTGCGCACACGCCGTGTCGGCAACATCGTGGCCATCGACTTCCATGCCAAGATGGACGGCAACATGAGCCTCTCCGAAGCCCATGCGCTTGCCACCCGCGCTGAGAACGCCATAAAGCAACGTTTCGGAGCAAATTCAATAGTCAATATCCACATGGAACCGATTCCGTCCGGCGCATCCGCCGCCCGACAGCGATGCGAAAAACTGAATAAATGAAAATCATTTATGAGATTCCAATGAAAAACGATATTGATATAAGCGCCCTCCACACTACTCCGTTGGGGCTCGACCGGATAAGACGTAATCTACAGCTTCCCGGTTCAGCCGACGTCGTAGCCCTGTGCCGCGGCATAGTGTGCGACAGTACGGCATTGATTGAGCGCAAGGGGAAAAACTGGTATATAACCGCACGTCAAATCAAAATAACAGTCAACGCCGGCAGCCACACCATAATAACCGCAAAGAAATCGGAGTAAAATTGTGTTGTGATATTTCTGCACGTGAACGGGTTATGGAAAACGGTTTTGACGGTTGAATTTTTTTTATTACTTTTGTAGGTTAATCGTTGCCATGTGATTATGCTGCACGACAGCATGCATGGAATATAACAAAATTTGGAAAATATCTGAAAATGCCGGAAGGTGTTGCACAACTGCGGAATTTCGGTCAGCATTGTAGGGACGCACGGTCTGTGCGTCCGGTAGTCAGCTGATGGTCAACGTGCATTTCACGGACGCACAGACCGTGTGTCCCTACTGCTAAAGTGGTTGCGACACGTCAGTGCAGTGAGTAGGTATTTGGAAAAATGAAGCAATCGAAGTAATAATTTCATACGTCAGTATAGATATGAATTTTGCAATAATAGCCGCCGGTGAGGGTTCGCGGCTTCAACAGGAAGGCGTTGCGACGCCGAAGCCGTTGGTCTCGCTCAACGGACGTCCGATGATAGGGCGCCTTATCGATATATTCGTCAACTGCGGCGCCGAATGCATCTCGGTAATTGTCAACGAGCAGATGACCGAAGTAAGGGAATATCTTGAAAATCTCGCCGTCACTCTGCCTGTCGAACTGCGGCTCGTAGTAAAGTCGACGCCAAGCTCCATGCACAGCTTTTATGAAGTGAGCAGCGTGCTCCCCGAGGGACGTTTCATCCTCACGACCGTCGACACCATATTCCGTGAGAACGATTTCCGCCGATATGTCGAGGCATTCGAGCGGGAAGGGGAGGATGTCGACGGACTTATGGCCGTGACATCGTATATCGACGATGAAAAGCCCCTTTATGTCGATGTCGACTCGCAGATGCGCATCACGGCGTTCAACGACACGCCGTCGGCCCACGCAAAGTATATATCGGGCGGCATATACGGCCTCGACCATACCGCTGTCGGCGTATTGCAGAAATGTATCGACGGCGGAGTGAGCCGCATGCGCAATTTCCAGCGCGCGCTTGTGGCCGACGGTCTCAACCTGCATGCCTACGACATGGGCAAGATAATCGATGTCGACCATCAGTCGGACATCGAGAAAGCCATAGCACTCATCAATGGATAAATAACAGATACTTAATAACCACCAATCATGGCTGATATAAAAATAGCGGCAATCATGCGCGCGGGAGCCTATTCTCCCAACCATATAGGCAACGATGCCGCGATTCTCAATGCCGTCACCGAGCAGCTGCGCAAACGCGGCTGTGAGGTCAACATCTACTCCGAGGAGCAATTCATCAACGGCAACGTAAAGGAAGATATAATCGTCAACATGTGCCGCGAGCGCCGTTCAATCGACCTGCTCCAGAAACTCGAGGACGAAGGACGTCTCGTCATCAACTCCGGCCACGGTATCGAAAACTGCACCCGCGAACGCATGACGCGCATACTCATGGGGCACAATATCCCTTACCCCGACAGCCTCATGGTCGATACCGACGAGGTCGTGAAGGGCAAGCTCATCAAGGCGGGATTCACACGCTGCTGGATCAAGCGCGGCGATTTCCATGCAATGCACAAGGAGGATGTCTCCTACGTGCGCCATCCCGAGGAGGCTCAGGAAGTGCTGCAGGAATATTTCCTGCGCGGTATCAAGCGTGCGGTCATCAACAAGCATCTTGTGGGCGACCTCATTAAGTTCTACGGCGTGTCAGGCTCGCGTTTCTTCTACTGGTTCTATCCGTTTGACGAGGGGCACAGCAAGTATGGCCACGAAGCCATCAACGGCAAAAGCCGGGGACTTGAATTTGACAAGGACAGGATGCGTGAAATATGCCAGCATGCATCCGATGTGCTTGATGTGAAAATCTATGGCGGCGACTGCATCATCTCTCCCGAAGGCGACATACGCATAATCGACTTCAACGACTGGCCCAGCTTCGCGCCGTGCCGCGACGCCGCAGCTCCCCATATCGCCAAGTATATTCTCTCTGCCATCAAACAGCGCTGAGTATCCGCCCTCCCTCTCCGACAACAGTATAAGCGGCTGACTTCGCCACGCCGCACATCAGTATAAAGAGAAAACGAAATCAGCAAATGAGTCAACAATCAACGCAATCGCGCAAAAACGCAGCCGGACAGGTGTCGTACCGCGACACCCTCAAGTCGATGGACACCGAAGAGCATATCGACCTCTGGTTCTACCGTCCGATAGGCTACATGTGGGCCAAGCTGGCCGCACGACTGGGTGTCACTCCCAACGCCATAACGATAGCTTCGATATTCCTCGGCGTAGGAGCCGGCATCGCGTTCTACTACAACAATATATGGATCAACATACTGGGTATGGTGCTGCTCGTGTGGGCCAACTCGTTTGACAGCGCCGACGGACAGCTCGCCCGTATGACCGGTCAATACTCGCGTCTGGGCCGAATACTCGACGGACTGGCCGGCGACATCTGGTTTATCACGATATACTTCTCGCTGTGTTTCCGCGAGATAGTCACGTCGCCATTCTTCATCGAGCACCATTGGGTGATATGGACACTTGCCGTCACCACCGGTATATGCCATGCCAAGCAGGCCTCGATGGCCGACCACTACCGCCAGTTCCACCTTTTCTTCCTCAAAGGCAAGGACGGTAGCGAGCTTGAAAATGTCGACGACCTGCGTGCCCGCCAGAAAGCCACTCCATGGAAAGGCAATTTCTGGAACAAGGTGACCATGGCGTTCTACATCAACTACACCGTGTCGCAGGAGAAGATGACACCGGCTATGGAGGCTCTCCGCAAGGAGTTGCGCGAGCGTTTCCACGGAGGTGCCATACCGCAGCGGTTCCGTGACGATTTCCGCGCCATGAGCCTTCCGCTGATGAAGTATACCAATATCCTGTCGTTCAACTGGCGCGTGATAGTACTGTTCATATCGCTTTTTGTAAGGATGCCGTGGATATACTTCGTATTCGAGTTCACGGTGCTCAACTCGCTGATGGTCTATATGGTGGTCCGTCATGAGAGAATTTGCAAAAAGATGACGCAACGCCTTAAAGACGGTGATTATGACAAATGATATAAAAGGTATAATATTTGACTACGGCGGCACAATCGACAGCCACGGCGACCACTGGAGCGAAGTAATCTACGACGGCTACCGTGCCTGCGGCCTTGATGTCGACAAAGATGAATTCCGCACGAGCTATGTGTATGCCGAACGTGAGCTTGCCCGCACGCGCCATATCTTTCCCGAGCATACATTTCTCGATGTGATGGAGATAAAGATGCGGCTTGAGCTTGACGACCTCGCTGCCCGCGGCATAATCACCCCCGCGGTGGCAGCCGAAAAGGCGTCGCCGATAGCACGCTATTGCTACGAGCGGGCGCGCGAGTCGGTCAATGAGGCTCGCCCCGTGCTTGAGAAGCTGTCGGAGCGCTATCCGTTGGTGCTTGTATCCAACTTCTACGGCAATGTAGAGAGCGTGATACGCGACATGGGCATACGCCGGTACTTCCGCGGCATTATAGAAAGTGCCGTCGTGGGAGTGCGCAAGCCTGACGCCCGCATATTCATGCTCGGCGTCATCGCCCTCGGGCTGAAGCCTGAGGAAGTGCTCGTGGTCGGCGACAGCATGCGCAAGGATATACTTCCGGCCGAGTCGATAGGCTGTCATACGGCATGGCTCAAAGGAAAAGGATGGACTGCCGATGAGGATGCCATGACCCATCCGTCGCAGATTGGGTCGCTTGCCGACCTCCTGGCATTGACCTGTACGGACACCGTGAAATAGTGCAACATATTCACTACCGGGAATTAACACAAGTGCAATGAAGAAGAAAAAGCTTAAATCCAAATTACTGCAGGGCGGGGGCATATTCATGTTCCTGCGTTCGGTCATTACATCGCAAATCTCGGCATATACCGATTTCATCGTCAGCTTTATATTCTATGCACTTATTTCGCTCTCCGCTGGTATCTCGGCCATGATTGGCGCCACTGCGGGAGGTATAGTGAACTGCCTGATTAACTATAAGTTCACGTTTAGAATGCGCGAGAGCTCGTATCTCGCGATTGGCATCAAGTTTTTCCTCGTATGGCTCGGAAGCCTCCTGCTCAACACATTCGGTACGCAATACTTCACCAATCTCCTTGACCAGAGTTCGCTCCTCGACTCTCTAAACATGATTGACAACATCCGCTTCACCATCGCCCGAATCGTAACATCAATAATCGTGTCGGTGCTGTGGAATTTCATGCTGCAACGCTATTTCGTATTCCGCTCCACGGCATTCGACAATTTCATCGACCGCTGCCACTACTTTCTCCACGCCACCTTCTCCAAACGCTATTGATGTCCAAAGATGAGTTGAGTGGGGCGGGGGCGTCTCGCCCCCGTGATAACTTCCTGCGATAAAAAAAGAATACCAC